>Ga0131853_10021100_pt1 | contig 11828 bp, 3 predicted proteins | sample TergutLab28metaG_FD_92764 | JGI IMG/M metagenome (GOLD analysis project Ga0131853, IMG submission 92764) | Labiotermes labralis P1 segment gut microbial communities from Petit-Saut dam, French Guiana - Lab288 P1 (version 2) (version 2) | ecosystem: Host-associated > Arthropoda: Insects >...
CTATCCTTGTGTGTCCTGGTAGACGCTCTCAAAGATCGGTACACGTATACCAAAATACATGGCGTCACTCTTGGAAGACAGCTATATTTGTAGTCACCTCAAATATGGTATGTGAATATCGCAATATGTACCTAATCTTTATGTGTCTAAATTGTGGGTTTTCCATCCCGTTTTGTGTACGTATAATGGACTATTTTATTGGACCGTCGTTACACAACAATATGGCGCAAGGTTTTTACTATACATAATAAAAACATTGCACCATATTGTTGTGTAACGACGGTCCAATAAAATATTCCATAATCTTTATGTGTTTTGGTCACTTACATTGATAGTAATTATCTAATTTCCTATAAAGTTTTTGTCAATATGTAGTACTGACTAAGGAAGTCGGTAATTTCCTCACGTTTATTGAGTACCAATTTTCATTTCTGTATTCACAAGCCTCCAGTTTGTTCCTGATCGCAGACAATTCTTATTTTGACGTAAACACCTATGTCTACTATGTGGTTGATTTCCCTGATATTTCCTGGCCAATTTTTTTTTTTAATTTCTCATTTTCCTAACACGAGTGCGTTAACATGTCCCACTGATTTAATTAATTGAAGATAAATGCGAAAATAATAAAAATTATAAAGTCCTTCGGCACTTAATTTTATCCATCTTCAGTACTTCTCCACCAATATTCAATATTCATATTACATTCATCTACCACAGACCGTACATAATCTTAGCAGTGGTCAATGTCGTTGAAAAAAAACGCTTCTTCCAATTTCTGTTTCTCTCTCTCTCCTTCTCTCTCACTCTCTCTCTCTCTCTCTCCATTAGTTCTTCACCCCTTTGCATATGAATATTATCGTCACAATACTAGTCCCAAATACTATTAAACTACGGGACAGGAGACCAAGTTCCACACCCACACATTCTATTAAATTTTAATGTTTCGTGGACTGTTCTTGTGCGGACCACCAGTAGAACAAAGCCCTCATGTTGATAAACATTGCCTCCATTCACCTCTTCGTCCGTTTTACATTAAATGCTAGTATTAAAAATTTTGTACCTCAGGTCACCACAATTCCGTACAGCACAGGTTTTCATTTCACAAATGCGGACTGGCCTTAGTCGTTTGTTTCAAAGGACCCTCTGTGTGCACTGCCAGCGTTACGATGGGAAAAACGTGGCAGGAATACAAATTACATGAGCATACAAAGCACAGCAGCTTTCGTCATAAAGCTTCAAAATGAGTGTTAGGAAGTAATTTTTCAATAATGGCAAGGTAGAGTTAGTTCGCAGGAACAAATTCCTCTCATGGGACTGCGGGTCCCGCAATTTTTCGCGTTGTGCTATGAAGGGGACAAAAAAAATCCTGTGATTAACTTTGCTGAGAATTTCACTTCTATAACTAATTAGTTCGGCCTATTACCGTGGTCAAACATGCATGTGCATGGTAGTTTTGACGTCTCCAGTTCTAATCTTGCCGCGGAAATCGGCCGTAATACATGAGGTTTGGTTTACCCTTAATCAGTACCCACAGGAAAAATCCAAATTACTACCTGAAATAATGCCATGACCGGCTCCTTCAACTTTCACTCAGATATATTTTTTTTATGGCACAACTTCCCCAGTGGGCCAAGGCATCCTAATTTTCGAGGATTCTTTATCACCCTCAAACACACCAAACTCGGTAGGACTCCTCTGGGCGAGTGATCAGCCCGTCGCAGATACCTCTACCTAACAACACACAACACTCACAAGAGACACATATTCATGCCTCCGGCTGGATTCGAACCCACAATCACAGCAAGCGAGCGGCCGCAGAACCACGCCTTAGACCGCGCGGCCACTGGGACCTCCGCTCCATTATTCAGTTACAATTCCAAGTTTCGACACTGTATAGTCTGAGCTACGGACAGCCTTTTGTTTGGGTCTTGGTGACCTAATAGACAACACTAAGTGTCTTCGTGACGTACAGTCCTTCGAGACTATTTTCGATGTATGATGCATTTTTCCTGCACAGTATTTACGCGTTTCGTATAATTTACACAAAAGCAGCTAATTTTCCCTTAAAGAGCATTATTTATTTGGAGTTTACCATGAAGGCAGACTGTGTTCTCTGTGGTATGGGAACTGAATATCCTCTACATTTATCTATACACGTTTCACGTAAGAGTCTTGGTAAGAAGCGTCAATGTATTTAGAAAATATACCATACATAACAGAGCATTCAGTTTCGAAAGTTTCTCACAATTTTTCATAGAACCTCAAAGAAGGACCAGAGATTTCAGCCGGACCACTTTAAGAGAGATGCAGACAAGTTGCTGGTGAATGATGCTTTCAGTAGGTGAGGAAAGAAATAATTAATATGCAACCCAGGGAATATGAACTATAGCTTAGGACATAAAAGTTTAGATCTGTTTTCAACAGACTCCTCTCAATCCACGGAGATCCCTAAGGGGTCGTAAAACGACAAAACTCGTCTAGTTTTAAAAATCCTCGAGCTTACAGTTAGATAAGGACTTCACCAGAATCTTCTGGTTTTCTTATACAAACTTCAAAAGTACCGGCATTATATTTGTATACCTAATTGTTTCATTCCGTATTATACGTACCGGTATGTGCTGCTATAGTTAAAACAATAAATATACTACGAATCAGATAATCTGAGGTCGATTCCAATCATGCAGTAATCTTTTATTATTCTGTTTTTCAACCCAGATTCATGTTGCATGTATAAAATAAGTTCTCCTGAGAAAAAACTTTGATGAAGGAAAAAATAACTTAACAAACGATAAGGAGCAGCTTTAGTTTACTTTAAGTAAGCTCAAGTCAAGTTTATTTTTTTATGCATAAGGGATCCAAAAAAATGTGTGTTACAAACTTCCTAAACCGATCTCAATTTCAAAAATTCACAACAGACCTATGAATAAATTGGTAAAAATATAATTCTATGATACGTTGTTGTTGGTTGCCAAAGGCAACTCTGCTATTGATTTCAAAGTGTGTTCACATCACTCCCGCCATCTAGTACCCACAGACTCAACTACGTCGAGCATTGCTTGTAAATATTAACAAAGTTAACTCTCAACCACACTGGTCACGAATTGTAGCATGAATTAATAATCCGTCATGGTTGTTCTCAGCGTCGCTGCATTAGCAAATGATCGTCATGGCTGGTGTACAGTTTTTCTTTAATCTCTTCGACATTACAGTGTCTGAAATTCTGTTAAGGGAATTCGATGCTTCCTGTACACTTTCGTTCCAAATTATAAATACAAATGATTACTGACAATACGGTACATGCATGTGATGTGGTAAGGAGTATTCAAAGGGAAATTGCTCCATTATACTTCTATCTTTATCCATGTTTCATAATTGTTACCGGTTTTGCAGTTGCTAAACTTAATGCATATCATTTGCCCTTCTTGCATTTCGTCTTTTGGTGAGGTAAAATATTTACCTAAGTGATATTGGTATTTATAATAACAAACTAATCGATACAATAAATTAATTTAGTGGAGCAAAGTCCAGTCTTTAAGAGAACCTGGGCCAGTGAAGAAATTTCTTGGCCTTTAGGGAGCCAGAATTTTCGTTACTGTTACCACAACATCCTGCAACATGTCCCTCTCTTGATTCAAACTCATCTAGTAATCGTCCTTCTTCCCATAATTTATTGTGAATCTATTTTGACATTTCCTTAAAATAAGCCCACTAAATTAACTCTTACAATTGGATGGGCAACCTATATTACAGCTGATGTTGGTACTATTAATACTGTTAATGTTAATGTGGTTATTATTGTTATTATTTTCCTTTTGATGTTACTGTAATTTTTATTCTAACATCCTGGAGAATTCAAGTGAATACAAGTAAGAGAGAACAAGCGACATCCACTACTCTTACCTCTTCCATACTCCAGTATAGAAGACTTTAATCCTGAATATGGAAGTAGACACTTCTTTCGAAAAGTTGGTAACTACCTAACATACTTGATAATATCATAATTCGGAAGAAAACAGTTTAATATTTGAACCGGGTAGCGTAGTCGGTATAGCGACTGGCTAAGGGCTGGACGGTCCGGGGATCGAATCCCAGTGGGGGAGAGATTACCCGCACCTGTCCAGACCGGCCCTGCGGCCCACCCAGCCTCCTGTACAGTGGTTACCAGGTCTTTCTCGAGGGTAAAGAGGGGCCGGGGCGTGAAGCTGACCCCTCACCCCTTCTAGTACAGTGGTCAAGAAAGAGTAGAGCTATACCTCTACTCCTCCTATAGGCCGTACGGCCTGTACAGAGCCTCAGTGCCTGTACAAGGGTGCACTTTACTGCTTTTTACTACCAGTCTTTGTAACTACATTCAATGTTCAAGTGCAGTAATATTTATCTGGAACGTTATTTTATGTACGAAAATATTACCGAATGTTTACAGGCAAGCAGTCGCAGGAATTTGACTGCAGCCTTTTAGGCCGTAAATTTTTTATAGTCGCATAAGCTGTTAAGTGCACGCTGAAGCCTTGTTTATTCTTGTCGCAAATATTACGGTATAAATTCCCAGTAGGGAGCATGATGGTAATGAGTCGGGGTGTCAAGGTTGCTCTTCTCCATAATAAAGGACTGATGCCAAATTAGGTGTTACGTCAATGCTTTACCTCAAATTTATATCCTTCATTATTATGTCCGTTCTGGTTAATATTTCATAAAGCTGGGACCACAGTCAATATTCACATTTGGCACATGCGTATGAACTGTTGCTGCTGTACACACACTGACTCAATCGATAACAGAGGACATCTTAGTTGAGTTACTCGTACAACAGAGGGCAGCACAGCAGTCACGTTTAGGAAGGTAAACAAAAAAGGTAAAGTACGCCTTTGTACAGGCACTGAGGCTCTGTTCAGGCCGTACGGCCCATAGGTGGAGTAGAGGTATTGACCACGGCACTAGAAGGGGATGAGGGGTCAGCGTCACGCCCCGGCCGCTCTTTACCCCCGGGAAAGACCCGGTACCCATTGTACAGGAGGCTGGGTGGGCCCCAGGGCCGGTCTGAACAGGTGCGGAAAATCTCGCCCCCACCGGGATTCGATCCCCGGACCTTCCAGCCCATAGCCAGTCGCTATACCGACTGAGCTACCCGACCCACCACGTTTAGTAAGGAGACAACAAAAAGTACCAGCTTATGTTAATAAAAACGTGGGCCCTTTAAAAAGGACCTTAATTACATTGCATTGCGAGAGAGTGACCAGGGTAATAGCGTCTTTGGCGGCCCTACTGTTCGATTAGGAGACGCTGTCAGTGGCTGCTGGTTTAATGCAGAAATTACAAGAAATATCGTCTTCAAAATGTTTTTGCTGAAATACTAGACGTAGTTAAGAGAAGAAATCTTTGGATGTGACGCCGTGTAGCCGGGGATGTAACATCTCCATCTTCAAGACCAAATTAAAATAACTCGGGCAGGTGATAAGTTATCGTGACTAAGGCCTAGTACGTTACTATATTATTAAGTCTTGTAAAGTCTGTAGGATACGTTACAAGTAACTGGTGACAACAAGTATTTAATTTGTTATTATCTTCTTCAACATCATCATCATCACTATCAACACTACAGGTGGCGGACACACTATAGACATTTTCGGAAAATACCCGTTTCGAACCTCGGTCAGCACATCATTCCACATTCTTAGCTACGCAATATTTATGACAGACTTTACATCTACTCAGGTAAAGCAGATTCTATAAACAGGGGGGGGGGGGCAGTAAGTAGAAACTACACATCCAGACACCATGATAATGACTTCCCAGTTTCTTTAATATATATTTATATAAACCCGACTTCCTACTGCGCAGTGAAACTCATTTTATCCATTATATTGTAAAATTGGTTTATCTATTTAGGGAAATAATTTTTGTACATAGGCTGTGTGCATAAAGTACAGAGCTTCTAATTTTGTAACCGAGAGAATTAATATATATTTATTTAAATATACTTACCAGTAAATATTCCAGCATTACAAACGCAGGTTCCACGGAATAATGAGTGCTTCCTAGCTTCTGAAGATGAACTCTGACCTTCTAAGCATTTAATTACTCATATCCATTTTGAAGGTGTGTATGTGTAAAGACAATGAACAATGAAAACTGCATAACCCCCCACCCCCCACCCCCACACACACACACACAAATATGCACTTTCGTCTTTAGGGTTTCCAGTCCATGGGTAGTTATGATGCGACAAAAAGTAATGTGCTGGTCCTCACAGTTGTGGGTTCATGGTGTGTGCCGTATATGTTGTAATATTGTTTGGATTTTTAGCCTCTAAAACCATAAATTATTGAAATAATATTAAAAATGTTCTTACATCATACAGAAAATATTCGGTTATTAACAAGATAACTGGTTATTGTACATTACAGGAGAAGCCGGCATTTATTATCAGAATCGTAGGAGTGCGTCGACTGAGTTCGTTTCAGAATAGAATAAAATTCCGACCTTTTGTGGACACGATATTTAACTTCCGAGTTCCATGAAATGTGGCGAATTCTTGACCGGTTGAGGAACTATTAGCTTCCCAAAGAGCACTTCGCTCGATGGAGTTAATCAGGCATACAGATAATCCGGTACTATAAAGTACGTATCGTCTTTGGCACACCTCAGAGATTTTGAATTCTACAAACAGTATATATATGTGTGTATATGCGTATATATATATATATATATATATTTGTGTGTGTGTGTGTATGTATGTATATACACATATACCTACATACATACATACATACACACACACACACATACATATTACTTACTCCGTGGAACACAGTCGTCCTTGAGAAGCTAACCTATTTGCAGCTAGTCAAGAAATGTCCCACATTTTATGGAACCCGATGGTTTATTACCGCATTCACAAGTGCCCGCCACCTGTCCCTATCGTGAGCAGCTCGAGTCAGTCCATACCTCCACATCCCACTTCAAGAAGATCCATCTTAATATTATCCTCCCATGTACGCCTGAGTCTCCCAAGTTGTCTCTTTCCCTCACGTTTCCCTACCAAAGCCCTGTATAAGCCTCTCCTCTCCCCCACACGCGCTACAAGCCCCGCCAATCTCATTCTTCTCAATTTGATCACCCCAACAATATTGGATGATTATTACAGATTATTAAGTTCCTCACTATGTAGTTTTCTCCACTTCCTTGTTACTTCGTCCCTCTTACGCTGAAATATTCTCTTCAATTCCCTATTCTCAAACACCCTCAGCCTACATTCCATATACATACATACACATACTTTAAGTTATGTATATATATATAAAGACGTACCAAATTCACATCCAGTCTTGTTTTACACCCTAGGTACAGTCTGAGAAAGTGAACCTCAATCAAACTGATATCCGTATAAAAAATAAGGGTTAAGCGTAACAGAACGCTGTCAGCCAAAGGGCGTTAAACCGACAACGGGAGAGCGAAAATTAAGAAGCGGTATATATTGACAAGGTGCATTAAAGAAACAGGGCGTAAAAACGTTCTTGGTGAATATGTAACATTGTGCTTGTCGTATTGGGTTTAAAAGTCCACGACAGATCCCTTTCAAATCCACCGTTCTCAGTCACCCTCTTAACTAACGTATGTATTTAACGAAGTGTCCCACTAAACAAACTAAAGACCGGTACGAAGTCCTCTGGAATTTATGTTGTATGGTCCAGTTTATGGCCGGTGGAGGAGTTAGCGCAGATGGCGAACGGACCTACTGGGTGTAGTGGAGTGGCGAGTGGTGGGTGTTTATGTCAGTGGAACTTCAGTGTGACAAGGTCATATGTACTTACGTAGGCGGGGACGACCATCCCAAACACGACGCTGCCGCTGCATTGGTGACTTGCTGTTAGCTTCCGGGTTGAAAATCCCACCGGACAAAAACTAGGCACCGCACTATATCAGTGCGCGGCATGTCTGTGTTCCAGGAAACGTGAATGGTGTAAATGTGATAGGTCTGGCCTTGCAAGGTCCTTCTGTGCCTGGTCTGCAGCTGGTAAACAGCGGGAGCGGTCGCCCGCCATCAAATCTGGACATCGGGTACACGTACCAGCACCCATTGCAGGCGAGAGGCCCAACGCGTGAGTATGCAACTAACAAAGGTAAACCAGGTTCATTAAAACTAACGACTGTTGTCTGAAAATGTTGGTGGTGAAATCAAATCTTTACAACATTTACTTGAATTTATATCACTTTATGCACTTTTAGGAGCGTTCGCAAAATTGCAATAAGTGATTGTCTGTCTGTCTGCCCGCCTGCCTGTCCGTCCGTCCGTCCACATGCAACAGCTCGGCGCCAATTGTGCGTAATTTAAAGAAATTTGATATTTTTTTCCGAAAATCTGTTGAGAATATTCAAGTATCATTAAAATCTTACAAGAATAACGGATAATTTACATGAACACCTATGTACATTTATGAAAATATCTCGCTGAATTCTTCTTAGAATAAGAAACGTCACAGACAAAATTTGTAAAGAAAATCAAAATAAATCCCCCAATTTTGTGTTCAATAACTTTTTTCCCGAAAATCTTGCTGTCTATGATATAATGTGAAAAATATGGTAGAGCCAGACAGGCCACAGATGGTAATATAATAAGGACCATGTACTTTGCATGCAGGATAACTGAGGCTAGACACACACACACACACACACACACTCAGAATGTGTAATACTTACTGCTTCTACAGGAAAACAATAGTGACGCGAACGTGCCTCAATTTTACGTTATAAGGACCCTACCTGTCTCGTTACTCATCTCTTTATCTGCAATATTATACATCATAGAGGGGCCTGTCTAAATTGATGGGCGTTTTTTAAGGATATGAGAGGCTTTCAGCAGCTTTGACGACAGTGATATATGGCGTGGTTAAACCCGCAAGAGTTCATTTCTTTTAAACAATAAACACTTCAGCCTGTGTAGTGTTTAGGGTAGGGGAGTCGACAATCGAAGATCTGTGGTTCGACACTCGGTAGCTACACGAATTTTTCTGCTTCCCAAACCGTCAAGACCGAAACTGTTGCCCACAGATTATCTTACTGAATGTGACAGAAGTAAGGCTACACGGGGCGTGAGGTTTACAGTTCACACTCAATTAGTGCGTAGGTAAAGAATAAGTGGATTAATGCCTCCATTCTATCATATCTTTTACGGCGTACAACGGAATGCATTTATATGATATAGACTACGGAGGAACCGATATATCGTTGTTCGATTCATGATAATGAAAAAATATTCTGTTCTCCAAAGCATCGATATCGGCCTTGGGGCCCATCCAACTTCTTTTTTCCGAAGTACCAGGTGTCAAGAGTTCGGGGCGTGAAATTCATAAATCCCTTCAGTGGGGGGTTAGGAATGCATGGCACAGTACCTCCACTCCGCCATATTTTTATGGCGTCATGTTTAATCAAGCACAAGCCCAAGTGTGTATTTTACGACGGACTTTAAGCATCTGAGTTTGATATCTTCGAATTCGAGGTGCTTGGTGTTTTGAATTCAGAGGAACAGAATGTTAAATATACTAGTGTTTAATTTTCGAGAAAATCAGCAACAGAACGCACCTCGCCATCTCTGGGCAGCTAGATGTAACAATTAATGTATTCTGAAGGCTAGAGGTTACATTTTCATAAGACGGAACACAATAATTTTAAGAAAGCTTTCATGTCAAATTACCAAATGTTCTTTATTAATACTGCTGGATGTAGTGTAAAGGTAAAGATAAAGGTAAAGGTAAAGATCCCTGTAGAACAGGTTCTGAAGGCCCAGAGGAGGACTAAAGTTATAGCTGTACTCTTTCTTTAACCTCGGCGCTATGTGCACGTATCTGAAATATCTCCTAAATTTATTTTCATATCCGTACGTCTATCTGTGACGTCATTAATTCACATTACACAAGGTGTCGAATACCAGGGCCATTATTGGTTAATAAATTCGAAAATCCGGCGAATTACATGTTCAAGACTTAATATAGGTGGACTATATTGCCCAGAAATTTACGCAGAGTGTCAGAGAAAACAGCAGACAAGATACTGGACCGAGATTTTAAGTCGGAACTACCGGTAACAGAACACCATTGCCAGCCAATTTATCGTGATATTCCTTAATGTTAATCAAATTTCTTGGTGTTTATTTCGGGCGAGACAAATCTATTTTTAATATATTCATTATATGTCGTGAACAAAATATATATTTTTTTTTCCTGTGGCGCTGCGGCCCCACGCGGGCCATGGCCTCCTCACTCTTAAACTTTCTAAATCACACACATCGACGCACCACAGTCGGTAAGACTCCTCAGGCCGAGTGATCAGCTCTTCACAGAGACCTCTACCTTAATACACACACAACACACACAAGAGAAAAATATCCTTTCCCCCGGCGAGATTCGAACCCACAATCCCAGCAAACAAGCGGCCTCAGACCCACGTCTTAAAGCGCGCGTCTACTACAAAATATATACTGTACTCAATAACAGAGCATCACTATACACAAAATTCCATATCAATCAGCAATTTATTTGCAAATCCATATGCTACATATTTCGTTATTCAAAGATCTTCAAGAAATAAAAATTAAAAAATGGAGCATCAGTGAATGTCTTAAAATTAAGAGCATGTATTTCTACAAATGTTTACATATTCCAATAATTCTGTCTCAATACACCCAGTACATAGGCTTCAATTATGTCTTTATGTAACAAAAATATTAATTATAGAAACATGCTACACTATAATAGGAAATTTTTTCCACAAGAACTTTGGAAAATATTTCAGTCATGGTTACTCACAAACAGTATGATATATCAGAAAAGAACTTGGTTACTGTGCTCGCCGTGACATCACTGCCAGTTTCACACGATAATGTATTCCTCTTTGTTATTTGCAATACGCAGTTTGCGGGGCTGCACTCACTACAACAGAACAAAGGTTTTTTGTAATTGGTTTTCTGGGTTTCCTTCTTCGTACTGCTTTGTTTAGAGTTCCCATCTGCTTTGGTTTTAAATTTATGTTTAATCGTGATTATTTTTAAAACTGATTCATTAAGGGTGATTAAGCAGAGTAAAATGTTGAAATGAGACAAAGCTGCAGAATTGTAATACTGTGTTTCCTTCAAACGGACCTTTCTAAAAAGGAAAAAAACTAAAAATGATTTGTAATTAAACGATGGATTGACATGCAAATTTGTGTAGAGTGACAATACATTATTGATGACTCGGTGAAATTAAATTTGGGTAAAGAACAAGCATCAATTTGTATTAAGAGCTTTCAGCTGTATATGCCAGCGACGGTATTACAAAAAGACAAAGACATATTACGTAGCCAAGAGGCGTTTAACCCATTAAAGTTGAGTGGTAAGTTGTATATACCATCTAATTTACAATTCAGCAGCTCCTCTTTCTTCCCGCACCGTATATTTTTGTGATTCTTATGGTTTTCAGAATAAATAGCGACTATTTTAAGGTCGGATATCCTGCTGTTTTTCAAGTTAATAACTACGTAATAACCGTCGACACAACTAAGAATGTATGTGTTTAATGGAGCAACATGTTTCGACTATATTAGTAGGTCATCATCAGGCTAAACATATTTTTGTATAATACATAAAAAGGAACACACAAAATACCTTTTCTTTTTGAATTGGGATATCAAGAGTTTTAAGGCAAAGCATCTCCGTTGTGTTTTCTCTTTTAATTAAATAATGTAATAAAATATAATCTAACACAACTCTTAATTAAATAATTAATAAAACAGAATCTAACACAACTTTTAATTACATAATGTAATAAAATATAATCTAACACAACTCTTAATTA
>Ga0131853_10021101_pt1 | contig 11828 bp, 10 predicted proteins | sample TergutLab28metaG_FD_92764 | JGI IMG/M metagenome (GOLD analysis project Ga0131853, IMG submission 92764) | Labiotermes labralis P1 segment gut microbial communities from Petit-Saut dam, French Guiana - Lab288 P1 (version 2) (version 2) | ecosystem: Host-associated > Arthropoda: Insects >...
CAGGTCTTCGGTGCGGGTATTGGCCTCGATCGTGTTGATCACGATGCCGATACTTTCCGTGAGCTGATCGAGAAAAGCCTGATGCGTGGGGTTGAGGCGCTCGACGGACGCCAGCTCGATCACCCCCTTGACCTTCGCCTCGAAGACGACCGGAAGCACCAGCACGTTGTGAGGCGTCACGCTCAGAAGGCCCGACGTGATCCGGAAGGGTTCCGTTGCGGGCGGCTCGAGGAGGATCTTGCGCCTTTCGACTGCGCACTGGCCGATCAGCCCTTCGCCGAGACGGACCAGCTTGCCGTGGGTCGCGTGGCCGCCCGACGCATAGCTCGCTGTCAGGCGCAGCGATGGCGGCGTGCAAGCACTATCCAGCACGTAGAACTCGGCCCGATGCACGCCGACCACGGGGGCGAGTTCGGAAAGGATCAATTCGCCAACCGCCACGAGGTCTTTCTGGCCCTGCAGCATGCGGCTGAATTTTGCGAGGTTGGTCTTGAGCCAGTCCTGTTCCGTATTGACCTGCGTGGTGTCCTTCAGGTTACGGATCATCTCGTTGATCGTATCCTTGAGCGCCGCAACTTCGCCCTGGGCCTCCACGGTAATCGAGCGGGTCAGATCGCCCTGGGTCACGGCGGTCGCGACTTCGGCAATCGCTCGCACCTGGGTGGTCAGGTTCGCGGCAAGCTGGTTGACGTTCTCCGTGAGCCCTTTCCAGGTGCCAGAGGCGCCCGGCACCTTCGCCTGACCGCCCAGCTTGCCCTCCACGCCCACCTCGCGCGCCACCGTGGTCACCTGGTCGGCGAAGGTTGCGAGTGTGTCGGTCATGCTGTTGATCGTGTCGGCGAGCGCGGCAATTTCGCCCTTGGCTTCGACGGTCAGTTTGCGGTCGAGATCGCCATTGGCGACGGCCGTCACGACCCGGGCGATGCCGCGCACCTGACTCGTCAGGTTGCCTGCCATGAAGTTCACGTTGTCGGTCAGGTCCTTCCAGGTGCCGGCCACGCCTTGCACGTCCGCCTGCCCCCCGAGTTTGCCTTCCGTGCCGACCTCGCGCGCGACGCGCGTGACCTCCGACGCAAACGAACGCAACTGGTCGACCATCGTGTTGATCGTATTCTTCAGCTCGAGGATCTCGCCTTTGACGTCCACGGTGATTTTCTTGGAAAGGTCGCCGGCTGCCACGGCCTTGGTCACGTCCGCGATGTTGCGCACCTGGCTCGTGAGATTGCCCGCCATGAAATTCACGTTGTCGGTCAGATCCTTCCACGTACCGGCCACGCCTTGCACGTCTGCCTGGCCGCCGAGCTTGCCGAGCGTTCCGACTTCACGCGCCACCCGCGTCACTTCCGAGGCGAACGAGCCAAGCTGGTCGACCATCGTGTTGATGGTGTTCTTCAGTTCGAGGATTTCACCCTTGACGTCCACGGTGATCTTCTTGGAAAGGTCACCGGCCGCCACGGCCTTGGTCACGTCCGCAATGTTGCGCACCTGGCTCGTGAGGTTGCCCGCCATGAAATTCACGTTGTCGGTCAGGTCCTTCCAGGTGCCGGCCACGCCCTGCACGTCGGCCTGACCACCGAGCTTGCCTTCCGTGCCGACCTCGCGCGCGACGCGCGTGACTTCGGACGCAAACGAACGAAGCTGATCCACCATCGTATTGATCGTGTTTTTCAGCTCGAGAATTTCCCCTTTCACGTCAACGGTGATCTTCCGCGACAAATCACCCGCAGCGACCGCCGTTGTCACGTCGGCAATGTTGCGAACCTGCGCGGTGAGGTTGCTGCCCATGGAATTCACGGAGTCCGTGAGGTCCTTCCATGTGCCCGCCACCCCCTGCACATTCGCCTGACCGCCGAGCTTGCCGTCGGTGCCCACCTCGCGCGCCACGCGTGTCACTTCCGAAGCGAAGGACCCGAGCTGATCGACCATGGTGTTGATCGTGTTTTTGAGCTCGAGGATTTCGCCCTTCACGTCGACGGTGATCTTCTTTGAAAGATCGCCAGCGGCGACAGCAGTGGTCACCTCCGCGATGTTGCGGACCTGCGCGGTGAGATTGCTGCCCATCGAGTTGACGGAGTCGGTCAGGTCCTTCCACGTACCGGCCACGCCCTGCACGTCCGCCTGGCCGCCGAGCTTGCCTTCCGTGCCCACTTCACGGGCGACGCGCGTCACTTCCGAGGCGAAGGAACGGAGCTGATCCACCATCGTGTTGATGGTGTTCTTCAATTCCAGAATCTCGCCTTTCACATCGACCGTAATCTTCTTGGAGAGGTCCCCGGCGGCGACGGCGGTGGTCACGTCAGCAATGTTGCGCACCTGTGCGGTGAGATTGCCGCCCATCGAATTGACGGAGTCGGTCAGGTCCTTCCACGTACCGGCCACGCCCTGCACGTCCGCCTGGCCGCCAAGCTTGCCTTCGGTGCCGACTTCACGGGCGACGCGCGTCACCTCGGAGGCAAACGAGCGCAGCTGGTCGACCATCGTGTTGACGGTGTTCTTCAGTTCGAGGATCTCGCCTTTCACATCGACCGTAATCTTCTTTGAAAGGTCGCCAGCCGCAACGGCTTTTGTGACCTCCGCGATGTTTCGAACCTGACTCGTCAGATTGCCCGCCATGAAGTTGACGTTGTCGGTGAGATCCTTCCAGGTGCCCGCGACGCCCTGGACATCGGCTTGTCCGCCGAGCCGTCCCTCGGTGCCGACTTCGCGGGCGACCCGCGTCACTTCTGAGGCAAACGACCGAAGCTGATCGACCATCGTGTTGATCGTGTTCTTCAGTTCGAGAATTTCGCCCTTGACGTCGACCGTGATCTTTTTGGACAGGTCACCGGCGGCGACCGCCATGGTCACTTCGGCGATATTGCGCACCTGGCTCGTCAGGTTGCCGGCCATGAAGTTGACGGAGTCAGTCAGGTCCTTCCAGGTTCCGGCAACGCCCTGGACGTCGGCCTGCCCGCCAAGCTTGCCTTCGGTTCCCACTTCGCGCGCCACGCGTGTGACCTCTGCCGCGAACGTGCCCAGCTGGTCGACCATCGTGTTGATCGTGCGCGCCGTGCGAAGAAATTCGCCCTGCAACGCGCGGCCATCGGCTTCGAGTGCCATGTTTTTGGAGAGGTCGCCCTGCGCCACCGCCCCGATCACACGGGCGACTTCACTCGTGGGGTGCACCAGGTCGCCGATCAACGAGTTGATGGCGTCGACCGAATCGCGCCAGAACCCGCGGGCAAACGGCAATGCGGCGCGCTCATTGAGACGCCCCTCCTTGCCGACGACCCGGCTCAGACGCGCGAGCTCTTCGGACATGCGTACGTTCTGGTCGACGAGTTCGTTGAAGACCTGGGCCAGCCTGCCGTGCACCCCGGACCACTCGGGGGGCAGCTCGATTGTTTCGCCATCCTTGAGCGCACTTACCGCGCGGAGGATCGTCTTTGCGCACTCCGTGGCAGGTTCGCCGCGCTCGATGACTACATTGATATTGGTGGCGTGATCAAACCAGAAGCCGTCGAGTCCCTCGATGGACAGACGCTGCCCGACATTGTCCGTCGTATGCGGGGATAGATTGCTCGTCACATCCCGGAGCTGGACGGACATCTTGCCGCATTGCGCAGCAAGCAGATTGAATTCCGCCGCGACTCTACCTGATGGCCCCTCCCAATCGTCAGGCAGTCGTGCCGACGCGTCGCCGCGCCGGAAAGCACCCAGCATAAGAGCAATCCGCTCGATGTTGTTCTCTTGCGCCGCCGTCGCCGTACTCGTAGGAGCGTCCATTTTTTTCACCTCGAGGGCCGAAAAAAAGCAAGGGGGAGTCCGATGCCACGCGGTCTCTGTCGTCGGAGCTTGTTCTAATTGAATCGATTGCTCGCGACGTTGCGGAGCAGCCGTCGACTTGATGAAAGGTGATGGTCGCGACTGCTGGCGAGGGCGCAACCGGCTAATGCCGCAATATGCGTGCCTGCACCTTACGATTGGCAAACATCAAGGCGCGCGGTTGTGGACGATCGTGCCGACGATTCCACTTCGCCATGCAAAAGCGGGACAATCTGTTGAGCATCCCGGCGCGTACTCGCTTGACACGTCTCCTCCCGAAGACAACAGGCCGCGTGTCAAGCGGAGCTGCAAGAGGATCACCACCATGTTCACTATCCTCCTCGTTCCACTGGACGGCTCGCCACAGAGCATCGATGTCATCGATCTGGCCAGCCGCGTGGCCGCGCCGGGTACGGCAACCGTCCACCTTCTATGCGTGGTCGACCCCTCCTACGCGTTGCCCTCCAGTAGTGAGAGCGGTGTCGCCTCCGATGGTCTGATCTATCCTTGCGCAAACGAGCAGACGTCTTTTGCACGATCAGTCCTCGCTGCCGCAGCCACCCAGCTTGCCGACCGGGGTCTCGCGGTGGAGCAGCACTTCTGTGCAGGAAATCCTGCAGAGGTCGTCGTCGAGCAGGCACGCCTGCTGAACGCAGAGGTCATTGTGATGGGACATCACCACTTATCGCGGCTACGCCGCTGGGCCAATCCGTCGACGTGCGGAGTTGTCATCGAAAAGTCCCCCTGTGCGGTCCTGATCGAGACTCGTGAGAAGGGCAACCGGCGGCAAAGCGCGGCCTGAACCAGCGCTTTGCAGATACGCCGCTGCCGGAAATTGCCGACCTGCTCGAACGGCACCGCATCAAGCCCGTTCCCGTACTGCGCGACGACAAGCTCGTCGGAATCGTGATCTAGCCTGCCTGTCCGGCTGCCGGAGTGGGGTGTAACACGAGCAATACGACGGTCACAACGCTGAAAGCTGCACCCGCATAAAACGTGGTTGCCGCCCCCAGGCGCTCCCACAACTGGCCCGCGATGACGCTCGAAACCAGCGTAACGATACCGCCAAGCAGGTTGAACAAGCCAAACGCCGTGCCGCGCAAATGCGCAGGCGCGGTGTGCGCGACCATCGTGGCGAGCAGCCCTTGGGACATCCCCATGTGCAGCCCCCAAAGCGCGACGCCCGCGACGACGATGCTCCAGTGCGTCCCGTTCGCAAGCACGAGGTCACCGCCAATCAACACGATAAGGGCCGCCACCAGCAACCGCGTATGGCTCATGGTGTCCGCGAGCTTGCCGAACGGATAAGCGGACAGTGCGTAGACAATATTCATCACCACCATGACTAGCGGAACGAGCGCAATCGGTATCCCGCTCTTCATGGCACGAAGCACCAGAAACGCTTCGCTGAATCGCGCCAGCGCGAAAACGGCGCCGATTCCAGCGACCCACCAGTAGTCCGAACCAAGATCCCTGAGACTTTCCAGACGCACCGGATTGCTTTTCGTTGCGAGTGGTTCGTGCACTGGCTCCCTCACGCCAAACGTCAACAGGGCAACCGCGAGCACGCCCGGGATGACCGCAAGCCAAAACGCGAGCCGAAAGTTGTCTGCCCACACCAGCATAATGAGAACAGCCAGCAGCGGTCCGAGGAATGCGCCGACCGTATCGAGCGCCTGGCGCAGACCGAAGGCTGCGCCACGCAGATGCTGTGGCGTGACATCAGCCACGAGTGCGTCGCGGGGCGCACCCCGGATTCCCTTGCCGATGCGGTCAATGATGCGGGCCGCCACGACTACCCAGACAGCAGGCGCGACGGCAAAAAGGGGTTTGCTCATTGCCCCGAGCGAATACCCGGCCACTGCCAGCCACTTCCGGTTGCCCAGGTAATCACTCAACGCACCGGAAAACACCTTGACGATGGGTGCCGTGGCCTCCGCGATGCCTTCAATGAGTCCGATCGTTCCAGCGCTGACGCCAAGGGTGGCGAGCAAAAACATGGGCAGCAGGCTGTGGATGATCTCAGATGAGATGTCCATGAAAAGGCTCACGCAACCGAGAATCCATACGCTGCGCGGAATCTGCCGGGCAACCGTGATTTGCGGTTCGTTTTGCATTCGATATTGGCGCATCAAATAATACGTTTGAGCGGCGCGGCTGATCGCGGGGGCCGGGGCTTCGCGCCGTGTCGACGGGAGCGTGACGCATAGGCGCAAAGACGCACCAGCGTCACGCCGACCAGTACGATGAGAATGCAGTTGTAGAAGGATCTAGTGCGGGTTATGACCGAATATCGAAAGGTGCTTTTTCTCCTTCCGGGGCTCCTCCCCGCCTAGCACCCCAAATTCAATGGGAGTCCGTGTGTAGAAGACATGGACGTGCTCGGCTTCTACCGCTTCCAGCATGCGTTGGGCCTCATCCTCAGTGACCGCGAGGATAATCTGCACCGGCTGGTCGGCGAGATTCAGCAGATGCGCCCCATGATGCGCGCCGGCGTGCCCCGTGCCCTCCGCACAATTGATAACCGAAACGCCGTGGATGCCCAACCGGCTCGCTTCGTGAAGCAGCCACTCACACACCGTCCGATGATCGTGACGTCGGTTGTGTTCGGTATAAAACGTAAGCTGATAGCCGTTCATGGGTTCCTCCGCCCACTCGCTCGGGGCCGCGAGCAAACGCTGCGACCGGAGGGATTGCCCCGTGCCGCCCCGCGACCGACCGACCTTTGACTAATTCTAGGGCAACCTTCCGGCGTCGACATTTGCTGCATCGCAGCGCACTACCTATCCTTCCGCCAGGGAACGCATCGGCATCGCCGTGTTACGGAATCACGATGCTGCGTTGCCTTCATCCTGGACGTTGTCCGCCGCCGGTATCCCGCTGCAGCCCATCAACGCGCTCCTTCCATTCCAAGCGTGGCGTATTCGATTCGCGCCCGCGTATAAAAAAGGCGAACGCCGCCGACGTTCAGCCTTTCAAGCAGATCGTCGATCTGGGCATCTTCTGCAATGAACGTGACGGCGACCGATTGTTCCGCAAGCTCAAAAAAGCGCGCTGCATGATATTTTCCCTTCGCATCAATGCCCTCTGCTATGTCGACAACCGTTGCGCCTTGAATGCCAGCGTGTTTGGCTTCATCAAGTATCCAGTCCACGACCGGGAGCTGCCGTACACGATGATGTTGATTAGCCGCGAATACAGTGAGTTGACTACCTTGCATGAATGCCTCCTGTCGCCAGGTGATCGCGACGAAGCCCATGCCCAGATGAAGGTTGGGCTGTGACGATGTGAACCGGGAATCGCCGTCTTGACGGCTCAGACACAGGTGGGGCCAGCGAAGAAACCGCGAACCGACCGCGCCTGTTCCCAGGGCTGTAGGCATCATTAGCCCGTCGGGGCGGTTTCAGGAGAATGCCATCTCCTTCAATCACTCTACGCCCCTGACCGTCGTGCTACAAGCCATTCCCCGGAAGGCACTTGCTTTGCAGGCAACGCCCTTATCTTGCGACTGCGTGAGCAGCGTTTCACGCGGGCCCAGCCTGACAGATCATCCGAACGCATCTCGTCGACGCAGAACCGGACGACGAGCACGGCAGCGGCACCGAGCAGTTGATTTGAGGTAGTCCACAGCGACTTCAAGTAAGAGGGAACTATGAGCAATTTTGCAAATTCCGCTTTCGGTGCGGGGCACGATCACAACTTTCTGGGTGCAGCCCATGATGACAACGAGCGCAGAACCTGGATGGTGATCGCGCTGCTGATCGGATACGAAGCCGTCTCGCGCTTCCTCTCACCCGTGCCCATCCACTTCGGCCAGGCGATTCCCATCGCGATACTGGGCCTCCTGGTGAATCTGGCGAGCGTCTGGTTGCTGAGTGGCGACCACCACCAGGGCACATGAGCGCGATCGTATCGGTGGCCACCGGTGAAGCGCGGCGGAGCCCGGGCTTCTATCGCGCAGCACTCAAGCGCTTCAAGGAACTATCGCACGTAACGGTCGAAGTGAATCCGACGCCCGCTGCTGCCTGACCGATGGCAGTCAAATCCCCTTGCATCGATGTCTGTGCGTTCGATGGGAAGACCGGTCTTTGCATTGGCTGCTTTCGGACACGAGACGAAATCCGCTGCTGGAAGAAGATGACGGACCACAGGCACCATCAGATTCTTAACGAAAAGTCCCGGCGACAGGCAAAGGTAGCACGTGAGGCGCAACTGATTAGGTTGGATATCTAATTAAATAGACGTGTTTTTTGGAGACCGCCCGGAATGTCCAACTACACCGTATTGCTGCCGTTCGAGCACGAAGCTTATCAGTGGCAGAAATGGGTCGCCTTCGGGCAGCCGCGTCTGGCAGAAGTCGGCCACGAGCGGCCGTTGAATGTACAAAAAGAATAGGCTGCTTTCAGCTGCAATTCTGACGGTCAGAGCGCACTCGTCAGCGGGGCCTGTCTACCACTAGCGTCACCGCGCATCAATGAATCAATCATCGCCTTTCTTCTCCGAATCACTCGTGCCGACCTTCGGCAATACGCCGAAATTGTCGATCAGGATGTGCAGGCTGAGAACGAGGATCCAGATCGGGAAAACAAGCACGATCCAATCTATGTAGTGGCCAGCAAAGAGCAACGCGAGCGCGGTGGCGTATCCAATATACGCAATCCAGCGCGAAACAAAGCCAGTATGAAGAGCAAGTGTACTGGTGGCCGTCGTGAATACTGCAGCCATGCGGACCGCGTAAATGTTCATGGCTTCGTTGGCGAACTCCCGCGCGACGGTGAACGAGACCGAACCAGGGAGTTGTTCGAAACCAACGCGATACGTGGCCACTATGCCTCCGAAGAATGCTGCAGCGGCAAACAACATCGCCAGGAACAGGAGGCCACTCCCCATGAACACCGTAGCAAAGAAGCGATCCTCGTACTCCCCGAGACGATCCCGCAGCACACCAATGAACCAAAGGAAGGCAATGCCAGCAAACGGCACCAGATTGAGCGCAACAGCTAGCGTACCCGAACTTTCTCGAAGCCACTGGCCCGCTTCTATAGGACCCACCGGAACAGAACGCCGCAGGATCAGAAGACCGGTAATCAGTAACAAAGAAAACAAGATGCCGGCGACGGCAGCGGCGCGGGGGGCTCTCAGCTGCTTGGCCGGATCGATCCATTTAGGTCGCGAGTCCTTCGTTGAGGGATTCATGTTCGGCGTCCTCCGTACCCGCCACGAGCTGTGTGGGTACTTCGTTCAAGCCAGGTGAAGCGGCGGTCAACTTGAAAGTCTTGACAGAGATCGATCTAACAAGGCGACAACTTAGGCGCCGCGAAACAGCTCTTCAGATGCGTGGCAAATCTGCGCAAAGTACGGCCGCGCCCGTCATCGCGGCAAGTTCTTCAGAATCGCCGCTGCAACATCCCGGCTTATCGCGGCTAGCGCACGATCGTGGGCTGCGACGAGCATGTCATAGCCCGGCCCTCGTGCAGGCTCGCGTGCGACCGTGTGCCCAACGATAGGCGTTGCGCTCCCTGGAGGCCGGACCGTCCATAGCGCGTCGATAGTCGCGGTATCCCCCGGTACAGAATCGAACTGCATGACGTCGACGCGCACTCGCCACGTTGGCATGTCACTCAACTCCGAGTCATACACGCTAACGTGGTCAGAGCCAAGCAGCACCGCGAGATTTCCGGCGATCGTTCGCTGGATATTGCCCTTCAGTGGCTCCGCCCAGCGCTGAAACTCGTCAGGCGACACCTGATTGTCGGTGAGGCTGACGACGATCTGCGGCCGGTCAACCAGTCCGGGAATCGTGACAGGGTTCACCACGACGTTCAGCGGAACCGCAGCGCTCATGGTGGTGAGTGTCGCGTCCGGCTTCAACCGGTAGAAGCTGGGCGTCGGCGAACTGCCGCAGCCGCCAAGCCATACAGCCAACAGGGCAATCACGAGGGGCGCATGAGCGCGGATCACGGGTGCGTCTCCTGCTTCTTGCCGCGAACCAACGCCTCCGGATGCTGCTCCAGATAATCGGCGAGCGTACGAAATGCCGTGGCCATGCGCGAAAGCTCCTGTACCGCGTCGTTCGCGTTCTGCTGCAGGGTGGAGTCCGGCTGCAACGCGTTGTTGGCCGAGTCGAGAGCAGTATGGGCCGCAGCGAGTGTGCCCCGCGCCTGCGGGACGACCTCGGTGTCAAGATCGTTGAGCAATGTCTTCGCATTCGCCAGCGTCTGCTGTGTGTTCTTGCCAATGGCTTCAAACGGAATCGTGTTCAACTTTGCCACGAGTTCCGTGACATTGTCCTGCAACCGCTTCAGGTTACCGGGTATTGTTGGCAGCTCCGGAGGCGATGACGCCCAGTTGACCGTGGCTTTTGGTGCATCGGGAAAGAAGTCGACGGCAAGGTACAACTGCCCCGTCAACAAGTTCCCCGTCCTTAGCTGAAAGCGCAGCCCCCTCGCGACGAGGTGATCCGCGAGTTCGTGATCCTTGCTCAGGCGGCCGCCTGGGGGAGCGCCCGCGGGATTCTTGTAGCGGGACGTGAAGAGTTCTGGATAGAGATCCACCTCCACTGGAATGGTGAATCTCTCCGTTTTGGGATCAAAGCGTGTATTGATCGCTGTCACTTCTCCGATCACAATGCCACGAAAGTCGACCGGCGCACCCACGGTCAAGCCCCGGACCGACTCAGTGAAGTTTGCAACGTACTTGTCGACAATGTGGAAGTGCGCCTTCATCGCGGACGCTCGATCCGGGAACAAGGTGAAAGTTGAGCCGCTCGCGGCAACGGCGTTTTCGAGCGCGTCAGGCGGCGACTCGAAAGCCAGGCCACCGATCATGATCGACACAAGCGACTGCGTGTTGACCTGGATGCCATTCGAGCCGACTGTCACGTCGATACCACTCGCGTGCCAGAATCGCGTGTCCTCAAGAACGAACTTGTCGAACGGCGCATTGATGAATACCCGAAGTGTCACACCGTGTCCGTCGGGATCCAGCTTATAGCCGGATATCTGTCCGACCTGCAGCCGGCGGAAATACACCGGCGAACCGACGTCGAGCGAGCCCATATTTGTGCTCTTCAGAATGAATTCACGCCCAGGCACATCGCTCGCGAACACTGGCGGCACCTCGAGACCGACGAAGTCGCGACGCGCGGTTTTCGACTTGCCGACGTCCATCTCAACGTAAGAACCGGACAGGAGCGTGCCGATACCGGACACTGAGCCGCCGGATATGCGAGGACGCACGACCCAGAATCGCGTGTCGTCGACAAGCAATTTCGCCGCATTTTTGTTGATATCGACGGTTGCGATGACTCGATCGTTGTCTGGCGCGAGCGTTATGGCCTTGACGAGGCCAATGTCGACATTCTTTAACTTGATTTTCGTCTTGCCCGCCTCGAGCCCGTCGGCAGTCGCGAAGCTGATTGTGATCGTCGGTCCTTTTTCAACGACCGCCTTGACCGCGAGCCACCCCCCAATCAGCACCGCGAGAATGGGTACGAGCCAGACGACCTGCAGGCGCCAGCGCGATCGTGGCACCGCATCCGCGTTTGGGAAATCAGGCTTTTTCTCCGGTCCTGGCATGATCTCGCTCCACTTCGTCCCATATCAGGCGGGGATCGAACGCCATCGCCGCAAACATCGTAAGCACCACAACTGCACCGAATGCAATCGCCGCGTTACCCGCCTGGATTGTCGCAAGTGCCTGGAACTGCACGAGCGCGACAAGCATCGTGATCACGTAGATGTCGAGCATCGACCAGCGACCCACGAACTCGACCATGCGATAGATCCGCGTGCGCTGGATGGGGTACCAGCGCGAGTGCATCTGTGTGGAGATCGTCAGGTATCCGAGTGCCAGGATCTTGAGCATCGGGACAGCGATGCTCGCGACGAACACGACGATCGCCAGCGGCCACGATCCCGACGTCCACAGATAGACGACGCCGGAGAGAATCGTGTCGTCCTCTGTCCCGAAGAGCGAGTTCGTGTACATCACTGGCAACAAGTTCGCCGGGATGTACATCACCA
>Ga0131853_10021102_pt1 | contig 11828 bp, 8 predicted proteins | sample TergutLab28metaG_FD_92764 | JGI IMG/M metagenome (GOLD analysis project Ga0131853, IMG submission 92764) | Labiotermes labralis P1 segment gut microbial communities from Petit-Saut dam, French Guiana - Lab288 P1 (version 2) (version 2) | ecosystem: Host-associated > Arthropoda: Insects >...
GAACACGTAGATTAAGACCCAGACGGTCAATGGTACTTGGCCCTTCCAGGCCCGGGAGACTAGATGGTTGCCAGAGTTAGTATAATACAATCGGGGTGTAGCGTAGCTTGGCTAGCGCGCCTGATTTGGGATCAGGAGGTCGCAGGTTCAAATCCTGTCACCCCGATAAAGGCAAAATTAGCAGTGTCGCTATATTTCTGAATTGATGAATTATTCCTCGATAGCTCAGCGGTAGAGCATTCGGCTGTTAACCGAAGGGTCCTTGGTTCGAATCCAAGTCGGGGAGTTTTTTATTTGCCTTTTGGGTGCAGCTCTGTCATGCTTGTGTCAATCGAGAAAGTTAGACATAGTATGTAATAAACGATTTTGGAGTTGCGCCATGGTAGAGGTTATCTTAGAGTATTCAAACGAGCTGGCGGAAGAAAATATACGCTCGCTCGGAAAAATAAAATATCATCTTCCGATTATAAGCTCGTATGTGCTGGAGGTCGACGAGGAAGAGATGTGGCGGCTTCAGTCGGTTCTTGGTGTCAGTTCATTGCACAAGGCCGCAACGATAAGCGTGCAAATGAATCGCGCTCGTCAAACGGTTAATGCCGACGCAGCTCATACGCGAGGGATTTTTGGCCGTGGTGTGACAATTGCCGTCTTGGATACGGGTATTTCCCCGGTAGCGGACTTAGCTGGGCCGCATGGCAGGATATTGACGTTTAAGGATTTTATAAACGGTCGAGATCAGCCTTACGATGACAATGGTCACGGTACTCATGTTCCGTATCTAGAACCTGTTTTCAATAAATTGAGAGCAGGTTCTTATTTGCGCTTTTTCGTGAGCAGGTTTTGGACTGCGTGAAAGGTTTGATGGTCGACTATGGACTCGTGATTATTGTCGACGACGATCCATTCGTCTCTGGGAGAAAGTACGACCTTGCTGCTTTTATAGCTTAGTTTGCGTTCGCGGCCTTGTACTAGCTGGCCTATGTAGGTTGGGTTGCGCAGGATGCGCTTGATGGTATTGTGTGACCAGGAGATTTGATTTTTGCAATTGGGGTTTTTGAAATTTTGCCCTTGCGCTCTTTTATAGGCTGACGGCGGGAGGACTCCGCGTCTGGTAAGGATTTCGGATATCTTTGCGCATCCGTTACCTTGCAGGTAGAGCACGAAAATTTGTCGTATGACTTGTGCGGCTTCGTCGTCTATTATGAGTTTGTGGCGGTCGGACGGGTCTTTTCTGTAAGCGGCTGTTAAGAAAAGAACAAAAAATAAAACTTATATTACCATGCCTGTCTCTTCTGGGACAAACTCAGATGTTACTGCGTCCGCAAAGGACAAACATACTTCGATGCGGTCTGTGTCAAAAACAGTTATGCGATCAATCAGCGAAAGAATGTCATCGGTTACTGAATCGGCGTTTAATATTGCCTGTAAAACCGTTTCAGCCTTTGCGCCATCAGTTGAACCTTTGTCACTGCCCTTATTGACAAGCATTGCAAGCTGGACATTCAATTCATCAATGCGAGCCCGGATTTTAACCAACTCAGCACTGTTGGCCGCTACCGCTGCACCGTAGGCATCCTTGTCAATTTTGCCCTCGGCCAATTCCTCATAAGTAGTAATGCCACGGCGCTCCAACATGGCCTTACCTGTAGAGAGCTTTTTCAACTCAGCGTTGACTGTGTCGGTGTCTAGCTGCCCTAGTGAATTATAAAGCCGCTGTGTCTGCTGCTTTCGTTCCAGCCGGATATCCAACACTTTCCGCGCTTCGGTCTTGACTGTGGCAATCACAACCTCTGACAAATCACCAAGCCCAAGCCGTCCGTCAAAGCAACCCAAGCCGCTCATGACCCTCGCTCCCTCGCAGTAGTAATAAGGATTCACCGTAGTAGCATAATCCAGCGACCGGCCACAGCATCCGCACTTCACTTTACCTGAGAACAAAGTACGATTTTTAACAGGAGGCGGTTTCTTCACCGTCCGTATGCCTGACAGCGCCTGTTTATAGACTTCCTCCGACACAATAGCTTCATGAGAACCTGGAATCCGAATCCACTCACTCTTGGGAAGATACTCAATCACCCGGCTTTCAGGGCTTGAAATACGCTGCTTGCCCGTCACCATAACCCCGGCGTAACGCTCATCAATCAATATCTTGCGTATGGACTCGCCTGTCCAGTAGGTGCGGTTGCCGGCTGCGGAATGATTGCCGCGCAGTGTCATGCCCTTGCGCTTGCGGTACATAAGGGGCGTATCCACACCGTCCTCATTAAGCAATGCGGCGATTTGTGAGCGGGAATAACCCTCGCAGGCTAAACTGAATATACGCCTCACAACATCCGCAGCCTCCGGATCAACCTCCAGCTTGTTCCGCTCGGTGTCTGACTTAACAAAACCAAAAGGCGGCGAACCGCTGAGAAACTCTCCATTTTTGGCCTTAGCCACATAGCTCTGCCGTACCTTCACCGACAGTTCCTTGCTGTAAACATCATGCATAATCGTACCGAAAGCCACATCCATGGGAGTAGTCTGCCCTTTGTGGGCAGCACTGTCATAATGATCGTTAACACTAATGAACCGGATACCCAGGAACGGAAAGATATTGTCCAGATATTCGCTGACTTCTGGATAATTTCTGCCCCAGCGGGATAAATCTTTAACAAGAATGCAAGAAACCTTGCCACGGCGGGCCATGTCCAAAAGCTCCTGAACCTGGGGTCTCTCGAAGTTGGTGCCAGACCAGCCGTCATCCGCAAAAGTCAAAACCTCACCGGCAGAAAGGACGGGGTCGGCGGCCACATAAGCGCTTAGAAGATCATGCTGATTTGCTATTGACTCACTTTCTCCTCGGTTATCATCATCAACCGATAACCTGAGATACAACGCATTAACTGCTGCCATCACGCGCCCTCCTTCCGCCCGGCTAAAACTTTTGGATTGGATTGATTTTCTTTTTCATTCGCACAAGCCATGAGCAACGCATATTCATCGCGAAATTTCCAAGCGATCCGTATTTCCTTGGTGCCGACAACCTCGATATAATCAACAATGGCTTCGAGCATCTCCCTTGTTAAAGCGACAGGGTTCTGAAAATCCCGCGCCGCTTTCAGCCAGCGGTTATCGGATACGGATACATCCTCTACAACAGCCGCACGGCGGGAAAGATTATCAATGCTCTGCCTGAGCGTTTCCGCCCTGCCTTCATAAGTTGCCCTTAAACTGACATAGTCCATTTCGGTCAGTTTTTTGTCCACATAGCTCTCATAAAGCCCCGAAAGCCGCTGATTGATTGTTTCAAGCTCCCGGCTGACGCGGGTAATCTCCATGTCCAAAACAGCCCGTGGGTTAACTTGCCGTTTTGCCCGTTTCTCAATAACCGCACCAAGGTTAGAGGCTGATTTGAGTTTTTCTGAAATGGCAGCCAACGCCAAATCTTGAATCGCATCCAAACGAATACGTTTATAATCAGGCTCGTCAGCATGTATCCGCTGGATGGTGCAACCATAGTAATAATACTCATAACGCTTGCCGCTGGGATTTATCGTGACAGAACGAGCGCGCACCAGCTTGGAACCGCATAATCCACAGACCAAATAGCTTCGGAAAATGTTCTCAGGCAATGGCGTGTATTCCAGATCGGCGTAATACTTATTATGGCGTTCCGTTTCCACGGCATTGGCCTCATCCCACAATTCCTGGCTTACAAGGGGTTCGTGCATATTTTCCCTGATCTGCCATTGTGACTGCGGCATTGTTGTGAGCGGTTTATGTTCCGCTAAAGACTGGCGGGTCTTACCGTAAACCAAGTGGCCGAGATATATGGGGCTGCGGATTATCTGCCGGACTGACTTAGGCTGCCAAATGCCTGACTTGTAGAAGCCTTCGCCTTTTACGTTGGTAGTTTTCTTCAAACGCTCAGAGGGGCAAGGTACACCGTCCGCCTCCAGCTTCTTGCATATTTCCTGCTGGCTCATGCCTTCTGCGCGCCATTTGAATATATTACGGACTATAGGCGCTGTGGCCTCATCAGGCTCCAGCTTCCCCTTGATAGATTTCGACTTGTTATATCCAATGGGAGCAAAAGCGCCTGTGTACTCGCCTCGCGCTCTCCGAGCCATAACTGCGGATGAAGTCTTGCGGGAGATATCTTTCAGATACTGGTCGTGGACAAGGCTTTTCAATGCCACAATCAAGCCATCATTCTTACCGCTAGAAGTATTACTGTCATATCCGTCGTTCACCGATACGAACCGCACACCCATAAAGGGAAATATCTTCTCAAAAAACTCACATGTCTCAATATAATTCCTTGAAAAGCGGCTCAAGTCCTTAACGCATACGCAATCTATGCGCCCGGCCCGGATATCATCCATGAGCCTGTTCCAAGCGGGGCGGTCAAAGTCTTTTCCGCTGGCGCCGTTGTCGATGTAGGTATCGGCAATAGATAAGTCCGGTCTTTGCTTTACATAGGATGCCACCAACTCAATCTGCGTTTCGATGGTATCGGCACCCTTGCGACCGCTATCCTCAAGCGACAAACGAGCGTACACCGCACAAGACCAAACCCGCTCCTTGGCGACGGTGATATGTGACTGCTGTACCGCTCCTCCTTTTTTGCTCTTACGTGGCATCTATACCGCCTCCTTCTTTTGTGTGTTTTGGCCGGGAATCGTGTGCAACTGCCCAACCGCTTTAACAAAACTGACGCACCGCTCGTAGTCATAACGATAACGGAATAATATATCCAGCTTATTGCCTGTGTGGACTGTCACCACATCCACCAGCGACACTACCATGCGCCTTGTCAGCAAAGTAAAATCCTGATACTCACGAAAACGCTCTATCCAAATATTCTTCTCGCCACCGGCGTTGATGATATCTTCAATCTCACGGCTCAGGCTGTTAATGGCCTGTTCCGCTTCCTCTCGGAGCTTGGTGTAATGGGTATGCATTTGGCGGTAGGCAGTTTCGTCAATGACTCCGCTCTCCAGGTTTTCATACAGAGAGAACACCAGCCTGTTATACCGCTCTACCTCCGCACGCTTGGCTATGATTTGCCCGTCCAGCTTCTGCACCTCATCCTGTTTAAGGGGAAGGTCGTCAATAAACCGCAAAACCCTATCCAAGTTCATAATATTGTGAATATGTGATTTAAGGGCAGTCGTGACGCATTCGGTCAGCACCTCCTCACTGATGCGGGCGCCTTTGCAACGGCGGCAGCAGACGAAGTAAACATACGCCTTGCCATTAGAGTGGGAAGTCTTGCGAACCATGTTCTCGCCGCACAACCCGCACCGGGCCATCCCCGAAAAGGGATATACGGCATCGCTTCCGGCCGGTGTGCGGGTATCACGCTCCAGCAACCGCTGAACAAGGTTGAAATCTCCAAGGCTGATAACCGGCTCATGCATACCGTCCACACGCGCCCAATCCGCCGCAGGCTTCTGAAACTTCTTCTTAACCTTGTGATTAGGCGTAGCGACCTTACCCTGGATCATAACACCGGTGTAGGTTTCATCTTTCAGGATACGGAAAACCGCCATAGCCGACCACTTTGTATTTGCTGATACCGCAAAGGATGTAGAGAATTTCAGCCCCTGGGCTTTTTTGTACGCCATTGGAGATAAAATACCCAAGGTGTTCAGCTTATCGGCAATACCTTCCGCGCTCTGGCCGTCCAGCTTCCACTGATAAATCAGCTTCACTACATCGGCGGCATCCTTGTCGATGGCAAGCCTGTTGTGGTTACATTCATCACGCTTGTAGCCATACACGGCGAAAGCACCGACAAAATCACCTTTCTTGCGCTTGGTATCTAACTGGCTGCGGATTTTGATGGAGATATCCCGGCAATAGGCGTCGCTGATAAGATTCAGAAACGGAACAACGATATCATCGCTGCGCCCCTTCTTGTTCATGGAATCAATACCGTCGTTAACACTGATGAACCTGACCCCAAGGAACGGAAACACATGCTCGATGTATTTACCGGATTCCCCGAAGTTACGGCCAAAGCGGGTCAAATCCTTCACAATCACGCAGTTAATCTTCCCGGCTCGTATATCTTCCATCATTTCGATAAACGCCGGTCTTTGAAAATTGGCTCCGGACCATCCATCGTCTATTTTTTCGTCAACGATGGTTGCGTTGGGCAGCTTCCGCGCGTGAGCCAGCAATAACGCCCGCTGGTTTGTAATACTCTCAGATTCTTCTTTATCACCATCCTCTTTAGAAATGCGCAGGTACGGGCAAACGCACCATACCTTGTCTGCGCTGTCCGGGCTCTTTGCTGCAAGGCCGGCCCCTGTTGTATTATTTAATTGATTCATAGTCAACCTCCTGTGTAATCATCCAAAAAGCCGATAGACACAGGGGTTTCAGTATGTTTGCCTTCGGCAAACACGGCGCAAGCGCCGCCGGCCTTCTTGCCGGTACATACCGTTCATCCCACCTACATGTTACCTTGGATGGGAAGCCGTGTACAAGTCCGAATTAGGCTTTTTGCCGTCAAACTTTCTGAGTAAAACCGCCTTTCTTTTGTTGGGTTTGCCGGGGCAAAATCCCAGGTTCTACAACGAAAGCAAGTATCTCTCCAATTGATCTTCAAGCGTAACCTCCGTATCGGCAAAACTAACCTTAACAACGGTCTTGCCGCATTTGAACAAGTATGGGTTTTTAATCTGCGTCAGAAATTCCAGTATCCTATCTTCCCTCGGCAGCGCCGTGTTGACCTCAACGCCTTTGATGTCTACAAGGGTATCCGGGTCTACCGTCCGCACATCTATATTTTTCATTTCCTCAAGCATAGCAGGCATATTTTCACAAAGCGCCATTGTCATACGTTGTCCCCCTTAACCATGGAATAATAAGACCGGCAGAAAATATGCCGGTCTCTCCAGATAATCTATGAAATTTGTAAATTGTCCTATGCACGGAATTAAATCGTTAAGCAATTTAGACATTTAAACTGCAGCAGCATCAGAGCAATAAAGCGCTTCTAATTCCTCAACCCGCGCCTCGGCATTAGCCAGCCGCGATTCCAGGTTCTTTATAATGCCGTCCTTGTGGTAAATAAGATTGTCATGATATTGCTGAAGCCTTGTAAGTTCGCTTTCCGCTGTGCAGGCCCGGAACCTCTCATCTTTCAATTGACGATGTAATTCCGTGACCTTCTCATCCGGCGACATGGCATTAAACGCTTTGTTTCGCTCAACGGCCTCCTCTTCCGCCTTGGACAGCAACACTACCGGTGTAGATGGTTTGGTTGATGTTTTAGCGGATGATTTTTGATTGCCGGTGGGTGTTTGCGCTTTCCGGTCTGTATCTGAATTGGCTTCCAGAGTATCATCAGGTATTGTATCCGGGTCAGTTTCCGAATTTTCCGGCTCTGCATCAGCAGGGGTGCTGTCCGCAACAGCGTTATTGTTTTTCCCGGCTTTCCCCTTGGCCTTTAATTCATCATAAGTACCGCGGATACTGCGTTTGCCCCGGTCTAATTCCTCTATAACATCATCGGTAGCGTTTTCCGCGATATGTTTAGCTCGATCATATTGGCGTCCGCTCATACCGATTTTTTCGCCAATGGCGTCACGGCTTTGTTTTCTTTCAAGATAAGGACCACGGTCCTTATCTTCCTCGAAGCCGCCCTTGCCGCCTATGGATTTACGCTCAAGGGCTTTTTCCCGTTCAATATCTTCAATTAGCCTTGCAAAGTCCATTTTCTCCGAGAATGTAAAGGGCTCCCGCTGTTCGTTTTCGCTGAACTCTATCCGCAAAGCCGCCTCAGCGTCAGCCGGGGCTACGATGGTTATGGCGATTTCAGTCAGCCCCAGGCTCTCCACGGCTCTAAGCCGTCTAAGTCCGGCAAGAAGCCGAAACTCCCCGGCGCTGTTCTTGCCTTTATCTTCATCAACAGCACCAATTGACATCACCGTAATAGGGTTAATCAAGCCGTGTGCCTCAATATCGGCGGCCAACTCGTCAATCTTGGTAAGCTCCTTACGGATACGGTCTGTTATTTTTATGTTATTGATTAACGCCTTCATCGCCATATCCCTCCATTTCTGTACCGCTGTCATCGGATTAGTCCTCCCATTGCAGCCTGTGTTTGCTTCTGCTGCCCAAGCCTTTGTTGTGGAAATCCACCAGGATACGGCAAAAGCACTTGCGCGCCTTAATTGTCTGCGACCTGCGGGTGCTTTCCTTATATTCGTGCCACAAAGCGGAAAAGGAATCGGATACCCGCTCGTTAAGTTCAACGATGCCGTATCGGTGAACGAACTCGGCTGTACCAAGCAGACACTCCCCGCCGCTGGCTTTGGCGATCCCTGCCCATGTGCCGGAGATGAGGCGAAGCGCGCCGTCCAAAACTTCGTAACCGTAGTCATCTACAATGGTAAACAGCGTTTGAATCGCGCCTATTTGATAAAAGTCTTTATAGGCAAACCCTATATGGAAATTGTTTGCCCTGACAATCGCGTCGATTTTAAGGCATTTTCCGTCACCGGCAATAATCCCGGCACTAAACAGGTCTATGGGTTTCAGCGGACGGTTGTCCTGCCCCTGACGCATGAAGTAATCCGACTCCTGTTCAAAAGTAAGCCCCGTAAGGATTTCGCAGAGGGCATGGGTGTAATTAAGGGTTCTGAGCGCAGATAACCGGTGGGCTCCGTCAACGATAAAGTAAAGATCGTCCCTGGAAGAAACGGTAAGTGCCCCCAGCTTGGCTTCGTCAAAGTTTTTGACGATACTGTCAACTTGCGCGGATTTGGTAACGCGCTGGTACTTGCTCGGCTCTATCTTAGCCAGGGGAATGTACGCGAATTTTTGAGCGGTTGTTTTCTTATTCATTTGGAATCGCCTCCGAATATTTTATTTTTTATTACCGTAAAGTAATGGGCCGGTTTCTTGGCCCGAAAAAAATCTCTGACCTTTTTTATGGACGAAGTTACAGGGCAGGCAGGCAACGCCGACAATACCCGGCTTCGGTACATCCCCCGCGTGCTGACCCTGCTGTCCAGCATGGCGACCACTCCGGTGTCACCCATTTTGCGAATCAGCCGCCCAAAGCCCTGTTTGAGTTTTACCAGCATATCCGGCACAACCGCCCTGGCTTTGTATGTTTCCATATCGCCGCACAGTTCCCGCTCGTAGTCACCGATGGGATCGGGAACGGCGAAGGGCAGTTTTACGATGATGAGCATGGATAAGGTATCACCGGGGATGTCGATGCCCTCCCACAGCGCGCCCGAAGCCAAAAGAATGCCGTTGCCGCTTTTTTTGAACTGCTCTATTGCACTGGTGCTGCCGCGCTCCAGCCGGAACAGTGGAAACGGTAAGCCACGCTTTTTAAGAATGGCGTGTATAGCGTTGTAAGATGTGAACAGCACTGCGGCATGACCGTGGGAAGCTGTTACGAGCCGCTCAATTTCATCAGCGACAGCGGTAATATAACGCTTGTCCTTGTTGTCAGGAAAAGGCGTGTTTTCGCTGATATATAGCATTGCGTTGTTTTTGAAGTCAAAAGGGGATGGCATGGTGGTACTGAATAATTTATAGTCAGGCAGATGGTTAAGCCCCAAGGTTTCCTTGGCTCTTGTGAAATCCCCGGAAGCGGAAAGTGTGCCGGAAGTAAGCACAATGGGAACGCCGCTGCTCCATAAATCATGGTACAGCCGTATATCCAAATCCTTGGGGATGGAGCATAGGGCTTGAATTTCGGTTTCACCCTCCAAGCGGTTCTCCAGCCAGCAGATATTTCTGCTCTGCTTACGAAGCCCCGCCACCCTTTCGCTGACAGACGCAAGTTTCCAAAGTGCCTTGGAACGCAGGTCTTTTTTACGCTTATGGATTGGGCTGTCGGCGGCAGCGCTGGTGGTATCTGCGGCAATGCCCTCAATGCTTTTCAAATGGCGGGTAACATCCCCATCGAAAACAGCGGGGAAGCGGTCGGCCTCGTCATCCTCCAAAAATGATTCGGGAATATTGCCGTATAACCGCTGGAACAGCTTGCCGCTCTGTCCCTCCAGCTTCTTGGCTAGTTTGTGGACGTTTACGCCGCTGTTGGATTTATCCAAGGTGAAGGCGTGTATATCCCTCGTCAGCGTTGGAATTTCTCCGTCCAGAAGCTTAATGCCGTACATTGAACGTGCGGCCTGTAGGAATTTATGCGCTTCGTCAATGATTACAAGCTGGTAATGAGGAATAAGCGGGCGCCTGCCTGTGGCTCGGTGTATCCTGTCGGCAATGAAGTAGTTGTGGTTGGTAATCTGGAAATCCACATCAGGGCTGTTCGCCATTTTGATGTAGGATTTATAGCGGCAATTCCCTTCGTGTGGGCAAGTATCGCGGCACCCGCCTGATATACAGATGGATCGCTTGGTATACTGCGATAAACCATTGGCATTGGTCAGGTCGAAAGGTGCGCCACTTCCCCGGTATGGGTCAAGGAGTTTTTGTACCTCCTCGTCCGTTCTTTTGTAATGCCGCTCCAGCCGTGATTCGCAGATATAATGCTCCTTGCCCTTGCGGATAACTGCTACCAAAGGCTTGCGGATAATACCGTAGGAAATCAAAATATCTGATAATTCGGGTATGTAATCCGAAACGATGGCCTGTTGCAGCGCAATACTGGATGTTGATATAACAACGGGCATGTGAGCGGACTCCGCCCAGCCTTGGCCGGGATAACTGCCCCGCAGCCATGAATCATTAACCCTGCTGCGCTTGGCGAGCAGCCCTGCGATCAGATAAGCGTGGGTCTTGCCGGTGCCTACCTCGGACTCCGCCAAAGTAATGCCTTTACGTTCTATTACGCCGAGGATATGCTCCGCCAGTTCGACCTGGCGCTCACGTAGGCCGTAGCCGTGCAGCGGAAGCACTTCCGTGAAAATGCACCTTAATGCGGTTGATAAATTCAGCTTTACTGGCTGGTGTCCGCTGTTTGTCCGATACCGCAATTCGTCCGGCTCTCTCTCAATAGAAAACCGGCTCTCACCGCTGATTTCCGATTCGTAAATTTTCGCCGCCATAACCACAAAATCAGGTTCGGCAAGCTGCCGTTTACGGCGGCTGAGTATCACAGCCCTTCGGTTTGAAAGATTTACAGCGGTATAGACATACATGCCGCTGTCTGTCCGGCGTTCCATTAAGGCGCAGCCGTATGCGGCAAACAGGAACGAGCCGTTATTGCCTGTTACGGCACGTTTTTGGCTATCCGGGATTTCGTATAGAATTTCATTTGCATGGTTCTTTATGTCATAACCGATAACAATAACCCCCTTCCGGTTTGATATTAGTTGGCTGTTAGCGGCTCGATGGGGCAGACAAAGGAACTTAACCGCGCCCTTGTCTGCTATATTCCAACCGCTAACCGAAGATGGTGCCTCCGATTATTGGATTGTTGTAAACAGTTTTATTGCACTTTTGACGTCACCGAGCCTTGGCTTAACGCCTAGCATGGAGTCCGGCTGCATTCTATTTCAAACACAGAGGGACATCCCCCGCTTGCTCCTACATCGCGGGCCCTTTACAGTTAGGTTCAGGGAAGTATCATTATCGCTCTACGCTTTATGTCTGCCGGACTTTAAGCCCATATCGCGGCTGCCCTAAATCGGACAGCCGGATTGGGGTTAAAGCGCGGGCGCTCCTGCTCCTTCCGGTTAAGGGAAATGCGATCCTCGCGCGCAGCGTTTCGCGGTAACGTACCCGGTGGGTCGTTTATGACCGTCCTTGCGGAGCGGTGTTTTTCAAGGTGCGTATCGGGGTGATTCACCCCTCAGAGGGAAAATGTTTAATCCTCACATAAGGGGTCGTTCTGAAAGCACACCTTGGTC
>Ga0131853_10021103_pt1 | contig 11827 bp, 5 predicted proteins | sample TergutLab28metaG_FD_92764 | JGI IMG/M metagenome (GOLD analysis project Ga0131853, IMG submission 92764) | Labiotermes labralis P1 segment gut microbial communities from Petit-Saut dam, French Guiana - Lab288 P1 (version 2) (version 2) | ecosystem: Host-associated > Arthropoda: Insects >...
ACGGTCACTTACAGAGAGTACTATACCAGACGCTGTATTAATACAATTCGACCTCCTGATGATGAGCACAGTGTTGCTCGAAACATGTAGAGGATTATAATAATAAACGTTTTATATAACGTAACTGTGCATCAAGCTGGTCGTTTACCCAGAGCTATACTTTTTGCAGTTTTGCATATGTCACTGATTCTCACTTCCATGCAGTCAGACAGGAAAACGTGTTTGCTAAAGTAAGAACTCTGCGAATATCACGCTGAAAATATGAAACTGAAGACTCCACTCTGAAAATATCAAACTACAGACACCACACTGTAGCTGTTACGCTGCTGAAAGATACTAATCTTTATTTGTATTGAATTATAGTAGCCACACGATTACAAATGTTCGACACGCAGTTGCTTATTTTATTAGTGACTCCCGATTCATACATAATATGCTACGCTCAAACTTTAAGTATGTTGACTTCTTTTTGGTTCTGATGTTGGTAGTAAATTTGAGCTCAAACATATCAACTATCTTCGAGAATGACAGGACACGTAGCATGCACGAGAGAGAATGACAGTGAAAACAAACTTCTATTTATGAGGCAGCAAGGAAGGAGATCACCTGCAATAACCAAACTGAAATGCTATAATAATATTAAGATATGTAGGATTTTTTTCTGGCGCAACAGCTCCCAGGGGGCCAGGACCTTCTCAGTCACGAGGTTTCTAGATCACACACAACGACGCACCACAGTCCGTAGGACTCTTCTGGACGGGTGATCAGCCAGACGCAGAGACCTCTACCTGACAACACACAGCACTCTCAACAGACACACATCTATGCCCCCGGTGGGATTCGAACCCACAATCTCAGCAGGCGAGCAGCCGCAGACCCACGCCTTAGACCGCGCGGCCACTGAGACCGGCAAGATGTGTAGGAATAGTGTGTGAAAATGCATAATGGGTTTGTGTGTCGTGGGAAAGGATAATTACTGACACTAAAACAGTGGGTTGGTTGCTGTTGAATCAACTGAGATATGACAATTTCTGGTAACTGGCCTCATTATACTTAAAATTCTGATATTTTATTGATCAGCTGACAGGTTACCAGCTTATGAAGAGGACGCTGCACCATATAATCAGTGGCTACTTACAGAAGATTACATCAATATAGAGAAATGAGCGATTGAAAATTAAGAGCGAATCTAAATTAAAAAATAAAGAAGCAAACTTCAGAGGTTATGACCAGACCTTGGGCCAGAAAATAAAAGCTCCATTCCATAACAATAGGAAGAGGATTACTACAATCTCTGTCATTCATTCACACACACACAATCATATACTCCGATGACACGGATTGCCAATTACTTCTAGCGCCTCCGTTGCTTAAGGTTTGGGCTACAAGTAAACGAAATTTATTGCGCCTAAGGCAAGTAATTTGCTTGTACAATAAAGTGACTTTATAGTTAACACTTTTTTCGTTTCGTCATTACTAACGTCGCTCCATAATCGTAAAACTGTAAATGAGATTTCCATCGCTAACAAGGCTTTAGGGTTGTTTCTAACTTTAAAACGCAAGCGATAAATTGAGATGACAATATAAAGAAAATGTGATGTTGATGAGAAAGAATACAAAATAAAGGCAAGGCAAGAAAGAAGAGTTAAAAAACTTATATTTTTATTTCACCTTACACAATTCTACATCAGACAAAACTGAAATAAAAGGGAAATATTCCTTCACTTCTTTTGTCTTCAACCAAAATTTTCCAATATCTTTAATTCTGTTACTAGCTGAGCAGCCGTTTCAGTGGCCTTCATAAGCACCTTTTAATTGCTTGAGAAGCGTCGGAACATTTTGAATAATGTAATAAACAAACCCCTGGTCCTTACGTTCATGTTATCGTCCTTTGTCCCAGATATATTACGTATGCGATTCTTGCCTGGTTGTAGCCGTTGTCACTTTCGTGGAGGGAAAACAAAACAGAACTGTGGTGGAATTATATTATATTCCAAATGAAAGCATAACACATTCATACTCCTGTCTACTGTGGACTTAGTCACTAATGTAAAAACAAGTATCAGCCTACTGTAATCGAAATAAAGTACATTGTTACAGAAGCAGGAACGGTGTGGGGACTCTTCTTAAACTCAACTTCATCGCGCCTATGGAAATGATTTCTCAACCAATATCGGACACCGTTTTTTTTAATAACTGAAGAATATAAACCAACTAGATGCTACTTATTATTTTATTGTATTTCTTATAGGCTCAACATGTTTCGGGCACTACTATGCCCATTATCAGGAGCTCGCGACTGTGATGTTGATTACCACATTGGTCGTTTCGTTTTTGGTTTGCTGTAGGTTGGAGGTTAGGTGCGGGTAGGCTGGAGTAGTGTCCGGGCTGCAGTCTGGACACTACTCCAGCCTAACCGCACCTAACCTCCAACCTACAGCAAACCAAGAACGAAACGACCAATGTGGTAATCAACATCATAGTCGCGAGCTCCTGATAATGGGCATAGTAATGCCCGAAACATGTTGAGCCTATAAAAAGTACAGTAAAACAATAAGTACCATCTGGTTGTTTGTTGTTCTTCAGTTATCACAATGATGCACGGTCCAATAAACATCAAAAACGGGTTTTTTTTTGTCTGATCGACGCTTTGTCAATTGGTAAATAGTTACCACAGATTCGCGAAGCTTGTTACCGCCATTTTCGAGTCTATGCGTACCAAGAAGAGTTATCCTTAAGATGGGTACGGCAGTGTCTTCCGATACGTCAGTAATTATTTACCAATTATCACGATGTCATAATCCGCGATACCTAAGTCTTCATAACAGCTGCGCATTGTCACCTGCAATGTGGCACTTGACACCGTGACACAGTTCTCTGGAAGTTCAGACCCGAATTATGGTGACAACCTTGATTGCAGGTAGGAACGTCGGGACGTTTTAAGGATCATCACAAAGAATTAAATCACTTGGGAGTTTCGCCTCCCTTTCAAAGTAAAAAAATTTTCTTAGATAAATCCGAACAAGAACATCGGTCGCCAACCCGCGGTCACAGGCTGCATTTGTAAAGAAGGTATAGACTATAGAGATTACACAATAATGTGTATAGGCGGTCAGATATGCTAGTTATCGCTATATGTCCACGTACGTTCTGCGACCCGGCCCACAATGACGGGTGTGGTCCTTTGCGATAACAAGTTTGGACGCCCATGTCTTGGAATGTGTTTTGTAGCCTCTAATTCTATTATTGTTTTAGCCCGCTCGTTGCACTTTTTATGTACGGAAATGTCCGAGTTGTAGAACTGATAACGTGCCACGGCTGACTCGGGCCTCTGACCGCGGATATCCGGCTTCGATTCCATGATATTCAGTGTGGGGTTTGTGTTGGGCAAAATTGCACTGTGGTGTGTGTTTTCTCAGAGTACCCCGTTGTCCCCCGTCTGCATCCTTCCACCACTATTCTATGTCCATTCTTTCATCTTCCACCGACAATATAGTATGATATTTGCAGATGACAGCGTCGTTAAATAACACACTTGTATACCAAGAATTTAAGATAGGTGTGTGCACAAACGGCTATGATTTCTGAATAATATCGTCCTTTGCTAGGGATGCATATTCTCGACATAGATCTTAATTCTGTTAACAGTACATTGGATATCTGCTAACGTAAACTGCATGGAGTAGGGGATATCAACTAGGAATATAATAAACATTCTTCGTACAAATTATCCCATTTACGATAAACGTGTTAGTTGATGGAATTCCTTAAAGTTAGAATTATTCACATCACTGAAACTCCATTTGACGCTGTGCAATATCCTAGAAGGTCAACTACTGCAATTTTAGGTTTCTAGAGGATTTATAGAGACAAGTGGAAGGATATCTATCTCTCGAATTACAAAAGGGGTACAAGATTCAGTTATTTGAACTCAAAGTGATAAGAAAGATATAATACCTAGGACAGATAAGGTAACAGATGACTAGAGAGAATGACGTAATGAGTATCTTTACGATTTGTGTCTTTCATCTGAGAGTCGAGGCGGGCGTTATGCGCTATTCAACTAGTTTAATGCTGTCTTATCCGCAAAACGTATCCCCATCAGCGTCGGCTCACAGGACATTCGGAGTAGCGGTGAGAAATGAAAAACTGTGTGGGTCATACGTAATGAAGACATTGTGTAACAAAGAAAGAGAGCAAAGTCGAATTAAATGCCAACAAATGAAGCAAAAATCCAACCCTATATGTGTACTTATTTCTAATGGAACTTTGAAGTTTCATATTGTTAGTGTCCAACATCACTTGCTTTAATTGTTGTTTTAAATACGTGACAGTGTAAAGTATCTGAAGAATTAATTATTTCAAAATGTTAATGTCTTTATACGGGCCAACTGGTTAGTGCTGTAAGGGAAATTTACTGCGAGAGTCGTACGAAATGTATAAACACACTGTGAGGCATGATGCAAAAAGTCTCGACGTAGCAGCTGCTGTAACGTATATTTATCTTCGGGATTTAAATGATCAGAACAAAAGGTATCGCCTTGTTAAGGTAAATATTTACTGTATAAGGAAATTAATGTATGGAACACATCTGTTTTCCGGTTGACACCATCTTTTCCATGTACTTCCAGATGGGTTGCCCATAGGAAAGAACGGTGCGTCACTGTAATGTATTCCTAAACTTGATCCTTTGTAATTGAGGGAAGATAAAATAGCAAATGGCCTTTCTTAGAAGAACACGTGAATTTCTGTGTAATATAGTCTGTTAATTAGTCAACACGAGCCACATAAAGAAAGGAGTAGCCATTTTTCTTATTCATGTGTGCCTATGAGTGGTTCCTTCAAGGGAATTTTCAGTTGACACTAACCAGACGGATCACAAATTTTAACTCTGAATCCTCTGTAATATTTATTCTCTCCCCTCCAAGATTGATTCAAATCTTGACAGTTGTTAAGTTCAAGATATAGGGTATGAGAGGAGTGGGCTCAATAGATGGCAAAAACCGGACCTCCCGGAGGGTTCAGCTGATTATCCCTGTCTGCAGTAGCTAAGAAACTTAAGCTGCTGCTCGATGCGCCTCTCTTATGTATCTGCATCTTGTATCGGCAGCCCGTTTCTTCTGCTTGATGTGTAGAATATATAACAAATATAGTTCACTGGAGGAAGAAAATTATCTGCTTTTGGTATGCAGTAAAACTGCAACGAATTCGGGAAAGTCCTTAAGCGCGATCCATGGAAACTTACAGGATATAAATTTTGTGGGAAAAGCGTGGAAATTTTACAGTGATATTTCATTTGCAGTGTCAAGTTTACAAGAAATTTACAGCCACCACTGAAATTCATTTAGATTTCAATACTAAGAACTCAGGAAAAGTGTAGTAACTCCATTTTGCGTGTATAAATTCATCATTTTCTTAAATCAGTTTGTCACCTTGGAAGCGTAAACGGGAGGCTATGTTTTGTTATGAATATATTGCAGATTCAAAATTACTCAAAATTTCTATTGAAGTTTGTATTTTAGGTATACAACAGAAATTACCCGGTGAGTTTAATTTGGTTGTCGTCGAAATGATGCTATTTTGTGCTGGACGGGTAAGTTGATTAGCTGAGAAGAGTTGGAATGTATACACAATATTTTGAAGAAATATGTTTGGTAACTTTTATAGACTGCCACCTCATCTCAACGCCATTAAATTCAGTGTTCTTACGATATTATTTGGCCTGTAAAAAATGCAAGTCCCGCCGTGAAATTACTGGACGTGACATAAATCCTTGATACCCTAACCTTTTTTTTTTTTTTATGTGTTTCTGTGTTCAGTTATGTTTGAGCAGTTTCCTTGTGAGTTTTAGAATCGAACAAATGGCATAAAACTCAGTGTCTCAGCACAAATAACGGGGAATTCCGATAATATCAGAAGCAGCTTCAATAGCAAGTCATAAAGTTGTAAACTAAAGACCTCGTGTCGCGGGGCGCTCTTGAACGGGCATTGCCTGCAGCCAGCAGCCCGCATTCTCCTGCACACTGTTAAGATTTACAGTCTGTTTGACAGAAGCTACAAATAAACAGAGCCTCTTGACAGTACCCTCATGGCCTTACAGCAGGCTGTTGAAGGAAAGACGACGCGTATGACCTGCGGAACTCAAAGTAGGTAGCGGAAATAGATGCCCTTCCCTTCAGTAAAATTGTAACTTTCATTTCATTCTTTAATGTGATACTTCCGACGTTATGAATTGTTCTATAAGTTAGTAATTATGGGATTGATATTGACCGCTTGGAACAATTCGGGTCACAGTGGACGGATTTTCATGAAATTTGACACTTGCGAATTTTTCGAAAATCTGCCGAGAAAATTAAATTTCGTTAAATTCTGACAAGAATACCGGGTACTTTACATGAATACCAATAAAATTTTCTGACAATGTCTCGCTCAGTTTTTCTTAGAATGAGAAATGTTTCAGAAAAAAAGGTTCTGAGGAAAATCGAAACATATATTTTATATTCAATAACTTTTTCTTTCGAAAAACATGTCATTCACGAGATAATGTGGGAAAATATTGTAAAGCCGGGTATACCACAGATGACAATATGGTGCATGCATATTGTATGCGGGATGCCTAAGGCTACAGACACACTCTCAGGATATGTAATACTGATTGCTTTTCCACTGTTACAATGGTTGCACAAATGCGCCTCAGTACTGCGCTATAGTACAGAGGCCGTCGTATTTTATAAAATAATCTTAGTTTTAAGTACAGAGAGTTCAGTGGTGTTGCTCTGTTCGAGTCCAGAGTAATGTTATTTTAACACCTGCCTTTAATTGCCTGAATGACTTATATAACCCTTATCTTCGATGCGCCGTTACTATTAATTTGTGATCCGTTGCAAAAAATGAACCGCGACTATATAGAAAATACAGCGGTAATTCATGGAGTTATTTTGCGAGGCATGTACCTGATTTTTATTTCGCCAAGTCTTATCGTGAAACGGCTGATTTCGTTTGAAATGTAAAGGATGAGTGAAGAAAATTTAACGCCACTTAATTTAAACGACTCGAGTCGACCTGACGCCAAACGAACATACAAATTACTCATTAGATGATTCGTACTAGTTAGAATGAAGATTGTGGTAGAAATGAGAAAATCACGCAAGATTTTTAAGTATAACTTCAGCAGGTTGGAAACTATAAATGTAGAGGTTAGGATAATATTAAAATGGACCTTAAAGAAATTGTTTTGGATTGTGAGGATAAGAAATGTACGAGTACCTCTCGAAAGGGAACAGTGCTGAGATTTTGTTGTCGCAAAAATGAAATTTCGGCTTTCAAAAGGAAGGCATATTTCGTGAACAATATTTACTAACCATGTCACATTTCCTGTTTCGGCTTTGGCCTCAGAATTTTAAATATCGTAATTGGACTTTGGATTCTGAAGTTGCTATGACTTACTGCACGTATTCAGCTGTAGCAACTTTGGCCAGCCTGTGCCTGCCTATTAATATTTACGGTTTGAAGGGTGGTCCTTGGCCAGACGCAAATTATAACAAGCTATATTCTTTCTCGGAACGAGACAAGACAAACCTGAAAATTCCACTCGTTCAGGTGCAGCGGTGTCTTCTAATTAGTAAAGGAATTTCCTTGTCTACCTGCCAGCCCGCTTTCTTTTTGAACACGTGCCTTGAACTTAGTATCAAGTTTCTGCAAGGTTTGTTTTGTTAGGATCATTTTGCTTCATATTTTGACACATTCTATATAATTAAAACTATTCCTTTTTGCTGTCGGTTTATTGAATGATTCACTTCCTCTGTCTTTGTAATTCTTACAACTTCCTTGCGGCTTTTGCGAAATTGCATCGTGTAAAAAATATTTGGCCCGAATATAGAGTTACTCACATAAGCAGTTCATTAACACTCTTTTCTTGATGCTATGATGATGGCCGCATCCCTTTCGCCTCCAGTTCCTCCAAGACACATTGACAAGTAATTGTGTATAGTGATATTTAATCGGGAGGAACTCTTTTTGACTCCGAAATGGTTGCCACGTATCCAAGAACAAATTCGCTAAAGCAGTAATTCTGCTGATTTGTACTCGACACATTGACCACCCTGGTTGAGTTTTTCGTGATATCTCACCATCTCACAAGGCCCTTTCATGGATTCGATAATTTACGAAATTGGGTCAAGATTATTTCCTCTTCTATCCTATTAATTAATTCATCGTTTACCATATACTTACATTTTAAATTTGCCACTTAACTTTGCTGTTAATTACTATTGATCATCTCCTATAATCTAACCTTTCGATATTACGCAGTCTGAGCTACCGAGAACGCTGTTACGGTATTCCGATCACACACAAATAAACCAACAAGTAGCAACTTTCCTGACTTAAGGTTTTATGGTTTTCTATGCCAAATTATGAAATGCAAGTGATCATTTTGGGGGCGTTATAAGGGCAACCGATAGGACTCCATGATGGTGGCACCTTGATTTCCCGAAACATATTGGAGATTTGCTAACGTCTGTTGAACACATTTAATATATGTACACACAGCCTCCTGTAAAATGGGTACCGGGTCTTTCCCGGGGGTAAAGTGCGGCCGGGGCGTGCTGCTGACCACTCACCCCCTTCTAGTGCCGCGGTCATGGAAGAGCAGAGGTATAGCTCTACCGACCCTCTGGGCCACACCGGGCCTGTAACGGGGTCACTTTACCTTTAGATAGTTGGTTATACAAATTAATTATTATACAGTGCACGGTAATAATATATGAAGATAGGAAATATTCACGCAGCTTACCAATCCCTATTTCTTCTTGCACAATTCACAGGTTAGAATGAACTATTTTTTCTCAATCATATTTGTAAATATATTTGTCACCGTTTGCCCTTTGTACTGAAGAGCAAATTGAGGACTTTGCTGCTATTCGTCCTGCCCATAAAGAGTTCGTCCGGTGCACGCCATGCAGGCATACAGCCGGAGTGGATCTGTAGCTCCACGTTCCTTTTATCCTAGGCAGTAGGTTGAGTTGAGTACTTTAGCTTCACGCCCCAGCCACTTTATCACGCGGGAAAAGAGCCCCCGTTATAGGAGGGTGTGTGCTCACCAGAGCCGGTTTGAACGTTTTGGGATTCGAAGCCTGCATCTTCCAGTAGGTAGCGCAGTCACCATACAACCTACTGCCCCAAATTGTTTGTTACTGCTATCGTTACATACTACTCTATAAGCGTGTAGTTCGTTCCTTCTGTGCCCTTTAATTTTTTCTCTCTTAATAAACCTATAGTGCCGCTGATGAACATTCCGTAGCAATCCTTTACTATTTGTTTATCCATGACGGAATTGTACCGTCACGTGTGATATATTCTTCTTACTTAAATTAATTTCCGTTTAAAATTGTTGCGAAATGAAACGCTTTATAAACTTTCACTACCACCGCCGCCACCGCCACCATCACCCTCACCACCACCACAACCACAACCACAACAAAAACAAACACTGTTATCATGATCTTATCAACTTCATCGTACTGGTTCTACAGCCTGGTTCCAGCCTTGACCGTCCAATGACTCAGTCCATTCTGTTGGCTGCCTTTTTTTGGGCCATTTTCATTCCGTCCGGCTTGCATCTCTTGTGGTTTCTTGACAAAAGCTGTTTTACAGTGTGAGGGAGTCGGCCCCACGCCAGACCACAATGTGGTAGACCAGGTCTCCGAATGTATGTAGCCCCGTACAGTGGGTGTCCATTTTAGTCGCCTCTTATGACACGCGTGAACTACGTTGTGGCTATTCTTGTTCCGGTCACCACATGGGAAGTTATCGTGACTTAGTAATCAGATGTTTTGGTCACCTTTTCAACCGTTTCTGCCTTTCATCTTTCCAGGTGTCATCCCTGCTTCCTTGAGCCATGAGATATTTAGCCTAATCAATGTATAAATATGTGGTGTTGTGGCTTTAGAAGGAACTGTTGCACTAGCCACTACTAATGAATAAGGAATACTGGTTGAACACAAAAAAGTGCTTGGGCAGAAACCTACAAACTTCCATTTGCTTCTATCATAAATCCCACTTAGACTTCAGTGAAGTATATCGTGCTTCCGCAGGGGTAATTAGGTGAGTAAAGTTTCCCACTTCACTAAGAGTAAACATGTATAAAATCTATTAAAAAACTCACCACATCCGGACATAATAAATTTTCCATTCACACAGTTAACATTATTTACACACATTTGTTTATGCCCGTATCCCACATAGATTTCATAATGCCAAGGAAAACAACCTAATTCTTTCAATGCCATCGACTTTCATGATGAGGAAATTAATTCTCTACCACGGTGTAGAAAGTAATGTGTTATATTATCGGTGTTACACGGTACAATTACTTTGTTATCTGCCGTAAGAAATTCTAAGATGTTGTTACGTACATTCTGAGTGGTAAATTAGATAACGGCAATGCTATTTATTGCGGAGTTTGCTATAAAGGTAAGCACAATGTACATAAAACTTTCGTCTGATGTTCCGCTCAGAACTCAGATTGTGTAGTTGGCGTAAATCCAGTGCTGAGGAATCTAAAGTGTGTGAGCATTTTGGTGGTTGCTTCAGATCTATCAGAAAAAAATATCAAGGTGTGATGACAGGGAAGTACATATGAGTGCAGACCGTTGGAATAGATGAAGTTCGTGAAATAGGAAGGAAATGTAATGAAAGAATAAGGAAAGGTGTAAAAGTGGGAGGAAAGAAAAGTGAGGGTAATAATTTTGGTGATGAAAGTGAAAAACAAAGGAACATTGATTATTACTTCAGTCTTTGTAGATCTAATTTGGGGTTCACAATTTTATTTTACTGAGTCTGACAAGTAACTGACGTATTATTAGAGTAACTTTCAGAAGGCTGGCCTGTTCCAGAATTGTGTGTTTCTTCTGGATATTTGCGAGAGGTGATTTTATCTTCTTTAGTAGAAGTATCAGGTGGACAGCTTCAGTTTTCTACTGTGTTAGCTCTTATGAGTGTATCCGCTGTAATTTCGAATAGCAGACTGAAAAGGCTTCTCGATCCTACTTGAGGCAGTGGTGAAAAAATTAAAAAAAAATCATAAACCCTGACTATTCAGTTAGAAGAAGATAACCTGACAAGAAGGAGTACGTTTGGAGTTCATGTATCACTTCCTCTGAAATGTGACATAAATGACTAACAGAACGTTATCTAATATAAAACACACTAAAGAACCTTAGACTACGGGCTGTAAACTGTACGGGCTAATTCGAAGAAACAGTAAAGAATATCTCAGATAAAGATAATGACACAAGTAATCCATACTGAATATACACTGAAGCAAAGTAAAGAAATCAAGTAATCATATTTTTGAGTCGAACTTGCAGTGAATATTAAAACTGCCCAAAATAAAAAAAAAATTAAAAGAAGAGTTCCAATTATAAGCTTTTGGTATCATAAATCTTAGTTCTGAACTAAAAATTTTATGGTGGCGGCCGTGTAGTTAGTGACTGTTTAAGGAACGAGTATTAATGGAACTAGTTTATGATTATTCAGATCTGGCCTGCATAAATCGCTGCACATCTTACAAATAGATATATTTATCTGATTACATCAGCCACATAAAACGGTAAGACAAGATACTGTTTCATCCATTATGCTTTTATCAATGACTATAATATAAAACTATTAGACGTTTAGGTGTGTATGCCTAAAAAGATATGACACTAACTTCTCTGTTATTATGAATTACAGACATGCTGTCACAACACCATTATCAGCAGATATATAACGCACATAAGTAACTTTAGCAGAACTTTGATGCTCCCTGATGATGGTTGAAAAA
>Ga0131853_10021105_pt1 | contig 11827 bp, 6 predicted proteins | sample TergutLab28metaG_FD_92764 | JGI IMG/M metagenome (GOLD analysis project Ga0131853, IMG submission 92764) | Labiotermes labralis P1 segment gut microbial communities from Petit-Saut dam, French Guiana - Lab288 P1 (version 2) (version 2) | ecosystem: Host-associated > Arthropoda: Insects >...
AATCTCACTGATATGATTTCACAAGTTCAGTGTCCTAAATTTATTCGTTAACAGACATTATTTCAGACAGCAACACAGTCTGTTAATCTCACTGATATGATTTCACAAGTTCAGTGTCCTAAAAGCAGCGAAATTTTAATTATAAAACTTCAAGTTATAAAATACGTTATTTTTCCTTTAATTATTTATGGTCCCACCATTTTACCAAACAATTACCTCGTTAAGCAACTAGGCCAAATTTTCACACTCGCATCGTATTAATTTATAGTCAAGTTATAAAATACGTTATTTTTCCTTTAATTATTTATGGTCCCAACATTTTACCAAACAATTACCTCGTTAAGCAACTAGGCCAAATTTTCACACTCGCATCGTATTAATTTATAGTAATATTTTTCTTCCGAGCAGCAGATTTTCACTGCGTTTTCCTACAAAGTCTCTGAATTTATAGTAGGTTTCCTTTTTCTGGATTGTGGTTCACGGTAATCAGAAGCTTAGATAAGGACGTGGAAAAACTTAACTTACTGCTTCATTCTTCAGGGTAGAACAATCTGTTACTCTGGTTATGGAGGCAGCATGTTCCTAGCAATATATGCTCTCATCTGCTACATAACATTTTATGGTATTACCACGACGGTAGGCTTCAAAGTCACTGCTCCGATAACCACATGTCGTACAGTTTCATACCTTGTATCCCTTAACAGAGCTACGCTCCGCGCCCATTGTAGCTTTACCTACATTCCTCCGCTCAAGAAGCACTATGCGATCTGCACGAATCGCAGATTCGCGGGTTATGTGAAGTGTTATATGCCGCTTACTTCATCTTATTCCGGTCCAGATATTTTCTGAATATTGCGTCTTGTAATGACTTGCACTTATGCCTTTCACTCAGAACAACGAATTATATAACTAATCAACAATTTATATTTAATCCATAGTGTGAACATTTCTTGCTCGTGTCAGAGTATCATGACCACGTGTCATGCCAAAAATATCGTAACAATTTGCGCTGTTTTCGAGAAATGAGGAAAGCTTTGGATAGCCCTGTGTTTCTCCTAAACCCTTCAATAAACCATTAACCCAAACGCAACTTTTGTATTGTAAGCTGAGCCTTCTCAAGCAATGGAATATCCCCTCATATATCAAAGAGCGACAACAGACATAAAGAACTTTGAGGTTATCCGATTTTCTGAATGACGTATGAAAACATACGAGATAAATCCATGAATGTTACAAATGAAAAGGGAAGCGTAAGAAGGCATATCATTGTCAGAAACACAAAACAAAACTGTGGTTCAGGACAGGAAAGTTCTTTGTACTCTTTGAATATTTGTGTTACAGGGGGAAAAAAAAGGATTTTCAGTACGCAGAATATTTTGAATACAACAAATTGTTAAGTTCGATTTTGTTTTCTTTAGTGGTGTTGGATTTCGTTTTTTACGGGTGTGTTCTGTGTGCTTATGACATGCCCTGAACTGAAATTATACAGAATTTAGTGCCAGTGTTAGATGTCCGTATTTATGCAAAACAATGAGGTTTTGAGGGTAGGATCGTAGGTAGGACGTATGTGGCTGCATGCTGTTTCCTCGTTAGTCGGTGATCATCTTCAAAAATATAAGATCTATATTTTCCACGGCAGACTTCTTATACGGAGGCAGTAAGACGTGACTCCTGCCTAGCAAGCTAAGATGTATCACACATCTGAATGTTGTGACTTTAGGAATGGAGACGGTTTATCCTTGTCGTTACTATCAATGAGACGGGATAAAAATTATTCCAATAATTATACATATATATATAATATGATTTAGCGTTTTAGTGTATATAAGGCTATGGGCAGACGCACACTTATTATAAACGGGCTTTAGTTATTATGTGACAAATAAAACGCCTTTTAAGTATTTTCATATATCACTAAAACCAGGAGCAATTACTTGGGACGGTCTGTACATGAGGATAAAGAAATAAATACATCATTATTATTTAAAGACGTTTTAATTAAATGAATCAATACGTGAAAGGAGAGAAATCTAATATAGCTGAAGAACAAAAAAAACCAACTAGATGCCACTTATTATTTTATTGTAATTCTTATAGGTTCAACATGTTTCGGGCACTATATGCCCATCATCAGGAGCTCGCGACTATGATGTTGATCACCACATTGGTCGTTTCGTTCTTGGTTTGCTGTATGTTGGAGGTTAGGTGAGGTTAGGCTGGGGTAGTGTCCGGGCTGCAGCCCAGACACTGGTTTCTGATGGTATTGTTGCACATTTCGCATCAGTTAGCATTTAGACTATACCAATTGTCCAGTATTTCAAAACAACAAAACAATAAAAACAACGTTTGGGAAATGGACCCATATCCATCCTCAGTGGTAAAGATGGGGAGGCACATAAGCCTAGCGGCTCATTACATAGAGCCAAGAAAGGAATAGCTGTGAAACACTGGACGATGCAAGAATGATAAAGGCTTAGCGGTTCTAAATCAAATGAACGGTTTATCTTACATCTTAATGTAACCAACCTGAGTAAATTACATATATGAGTTAAGAGAAAATTCATTCAAAATTTTTTCCCAGTTTTCATGTCTCGTCATTTAATAATAGTATGTATTAAAAATCTAATTGTTAGTTACGTCCATCTGACTAAATAATGTTACGTTGTCGTGTCTTCACATTACAAGTAACACAGATTCCGTAACAGAATCTAAATACTTGTGTTTGAAACACTTATTAAACTCCTCCTACAGAAAATATTTATACAGATGTTTGGTACAAATTTCAGCACGTCGTTGAGTTGAAGCGTAACATTTCACGTTAAGAAAAGTTTGCAAGAAATAAAAGGAATTGAAAGGACAACGTAATAATTATAAATAAGAGGTATATTAATAATTGTCCAACGAGATGCAACAAAAAGCATTCTATTTATTATTCTGAAAGTTCTCTGTTCATTTTTCGGGTGTCAACCACACCCATCATCAGGAGTACACAAAACTGTAACTACAGCCTCCGGTACTGTGCAGCTACCTCCCTCCAACGTGGCCAGGCTAGCTTGGCCACGTTGGAGGGAGGTAGCTGACAAAAAATATGACCATTACCGAAGGCTGTAGTTACAGTTTTGTGTACTCCTAATGATGGATGTGGTTCACACCCGAAACATGTAGAGAGAACTTCCAGAATAATAAATAGACTGTTTTGTTTTGCTTCTCGTTGGAAAATTATTAATGTAGATCAGCGATGCACGGAACTATAAACATAAAGTAAATAAGAGGATTAAGAAGGGATAAGTAGAAAGGAAAGAAAGATAATAGGAACGAAAAGAAAATATTTATTTATAAATGACTGTCAAAATATTGTGAGTTACGCCTAAAGCGAGTTTACTTCGAAATCACTGAAGTAGATTCAGTGAAATTAGCTTCAAAGATTTGACTATGAAGGGACTGTATCACTGTCTGAAGTCTGTTTCCGTACCATCGTTTAAAACTAATTGCTTCGACATAATGGTGTGTTGAACACTGAGAGTCGAATCTTTAGATATCTAATGCAGGTGAGCACTTTGCCAGAAGGAAAGGAAATTGCAATTAAAACTACTTATTCGATAAGACGTGGAGAAAGTTGTAGCAGTTACCACAGAAAATTAAAATCCAACCGTGAGGCAAATCTCTCTCTTGGTTCCCTTGACGAAATATTCGCCGCTAAAGCTTAGCTCATAATCCCACGTGGCTGGTACTTTCGGAAGTTTATTCGTAAGGAAGTTAAACCAAGGGGGTGGAGTCTGAAATAGAGAAGGAATTGCTGCATACACATCCCCGCAGTCTGTACACACATCTGTATATTCTGTGTACAAGTCTATATACACAAACCTACGCAGCATACGCGGCAAGAAACGTAATGGATTTTGAACTTTATGAAAAGTTTATCCAGAAGACACAGATTCTTCGGAGATAACTCTTAAAAGGGGTTCCTAGCAAGAAAGTAATAAATCAGAGCATAAGAAGTGAAGATAAGAAACATATCTCGCGTTACTAAGTGATTATATCATTAAACAGATAATCAATTTATAAATACAACATGTCAGTAAATAACACTACACTTTATTTTATATACAATAAGAATAGTATAATGTCAGAGCGACATGTTTCGACCTTTATTAGGTCACCTTCAGGCCCTCTAGGAAAACAGATCTAAGACCTATCTATATTTTAATGCATTGTGGGATCCCAAATGCTTATATATTGTGTTATATGAAGGTGAAATCTGTAAGCATTTGGGATCCCACAATGCATTGAAATATAGATAGCTCTTGGATCTGTTTTCCCGAAGAGCCTGAAGATGACCTAATAAAGGTCGAATCATGTCGCCCTGACATTATACTATTTTTATTGTATATGAAATAAAGTGTTGTGTTATTGACTGATACGTTGTATTTATACGTTATAACATTTCGAGACGGAAAACACAAACAAAAAGAGAATCAATTTACTTTTGTATAACTGAAGTATAAAAACCCACATAATTTCCAGAATTTATGCCGTATATTATGGAGATAAACGAAGTGCATCAGGCGTTGGAGTTTATTACATTGATGGATGCGTATGTTACATTAAAACAAAATAGGTTTTATTGTCTTGAAGCTTTCCACTCCGTGCATTTTTCATAAATTAGTTCTTTAAACAAAGGTTTGCAACTTTCTGCGTTTTACACAAAGACATGCATTTTAATACACGTGATTTTTTTGTGTGCTAAAGGCACAAGGTTTTTTGTTTTAACATCTGAGGTATCCTGAAATAAATTCTTACATTTTATTATGAAGAAATACATTAATAAATATTGCGGTATCCAACATACACGTGAAGAAACAAACCGTCTCAACAAATTTAGACGTTTTGCTGGCCGTGCTTCTCAGTATATTTATCTCAGTAATTAACCAACTTGATGCACAAAATTTTTGTTTTACAATAAGTTTATTTCATGCCTCTACATATTTCGAGCACATGTGCTCATCATCAGGAAGTCAAAATTGCATTACACAGTCTCTGGTATCATCACACGTTTAGGTGTGATGATACCAGAGGATGTGAGCACATGTGCACATGTGCTCGAAACATGTAGAAGCATGTAAAACAAAAATTTTGTTCATCAAGTTGTTAATCACTGAGATAAACTTCTCAACATAGTACTGCCTCCAGGAAGTGCTAATTGTTTCTGCCTCCGTTTTGATCAAATTACACAAAGTCAGTAATTCATGGGATTTCAATGTGGCAGAACTAAACCCGCAAAGATGAGAGATAATAACTAAAATCTGTACCCGCATTACTATTATTCTTATCATAATTTCCAGCACTGCTTTTACATGAATCATGACCAGTACAAAACTAAGGTGACATGTTGTTCATTATTTATAAAACAATGGGGCACAATGATTGTTAATACGTAATTATGTGACGTAGTTTATACGTTTATTGGCCTGCGACATTCCTAAAGATATTTGTAGTAAAGAGGAATGAAACCCTTTGAAAATCTGTACATCTATTGCTTGGTAGGTCCTCAGTCATGTCTCATTTCAGTTTACAATATTTTACTGTAGCCGAATATTTTTAGCATATTTCTTTCTTGAGTTGGCTGGTGTCAGTTACGGACGGTTTATAGCCGTGCGTTTTGGGTTTAATCTTTAGACGCCTAACGTCAACTATAGTTGACGTACCGCACCGCTAACCTCCAAAGTTGCATTTTATATATTTATTCAACAAATATAGGTACCGAATATTTTAAACATGGTGTATATTCTCCGGTTTTTTCTCTTCAAAATGCAGTTTGTTTCATAATTCTAACATATTTGGTTCCTGTATTAATCACATTTTATATACAGAGTTTGCCAAAATTAAAAAATAATTCCGGCGCCAATAGGTTAATCCGTCAACGCATGTTTAGAATCGTTGGTGATAGGTAGGAGGGGAGAGATTTAAACGTCGAAACGGTTGGGAGCAGTTAAGGGACGCTAGCAATCCAGTGCGAAAGCCGTCGCGTACGAGTGTGGTTTAAGTGGGAGTACAGAGAAGTGACTGTGTCAGTTTCCTAGAAATGATCTAGTTGTTTAACTGGATATACCACAGCATTGTTTTATATCAAGAATAAAATGAATGAATAAAACACAAATAAAAAGAAAATCACAAAAACTAAATGTGACTCGGTGAACCACACCAGTCTCCCGGTAAGAGGTTCTCCTACCAGATTGAGCATGTCGAGACAACAAAGTTACAAAGGGTGATGGTGTAGAGTACATATTTCTGATTGTGATTAAAACAGATGACCTAGTAAATAACCGACCGACCAACAATCTAACCATCGACAAATAATTGACTGGCAATGTGACAGACGAACTAAGTGGCACCCAGACAAAATAACGATCTAACTAGACTGTTGAGTAGCTAAATTACTGAATAAAAAGCTTTTTTACTGAGTAACTGAACGAAAGACAGTCTCGGTAATAAAGCGTGTGACTTCGCGGAATATCATCTTTAGGATGAAAAGGGGCATTCAGTTAGACAAAATTTCCTGCCAGTCATACAGCCCAAGATCATTACGATGTTGAAGACAACCAACTACGGGTTCCTATCTGAACCCACAGTGACGTCATTACCCGTACTATCTGCACTCGTCTTTTTGTCTGGCAGCAACAAACTTTGAGCAACAGCCAACAGAATCCGGCACAGGCTGATGTATCTCGAATGGGCCAACCTCTTTCACTCCGAACGAGGGGGTCGACAGTTCTAATGTTAACGTTTCTGTAGCACTTAAATCCGAAACACAGCCGTATACTGCAAACGACGAGGAGGCAGTGGACTAACCACTTCCTGTTCATGATAGTGATTGTGAGAATCTAAGAAACTTGGTAATAGAGCCCAGCCATTTACGGTTATGCCACTACGATCGGGATTAATATAATAATTCAGATTGGATTCGATTGTAGGGATCTTTACTAACTTTAATTTACTCCAAATATAATCCTTAAGTGTGGGCCCGGTAGCTCAGTCGGTATAGCGACTGACTACGGGGTGGACGGTCTGGGATCGAATCCCGGTGGGGACGAGATTTTCCGCCCGTCCAGACTGGCCCTGGAGCCCACCCAGCCTCTTGTAAAATGGGTACTGGGTCTTTCCCGAGGGTAAGGTGCGGCCGAGGCGTGCTGCTGACCACTCACCCCTTCTAGTGCCGCGGTCATGGAAAAGTAGAGCTATACCTCTACCCACTCTCTGGGCCACACCGGGCTTGTAGCGGGAAACCTTTACCTTTACTTTTATAATCCTTAAATATTGGTATATTGAAAACAAACATCGACGCGGAAATTGTAATTTTAATTCGAAGGAAGTATTAATTTTAAAACACGCATGTGCAGTGAGTACCAAGCAGTGAGTACCAAGCAGTGAGTACCAAGCAGTGAGTACCAAGCAGTGCGTACCAAGCAGTGAGTACCAAGCCCTCCTTCCTCGTATTTGAGAGTTAGAGTTTCAATAGTCCTCCTCCTTTCTACGCAGTGTTCACATTAAAAATGTGTGGAATGTGTGGAACTGGGACCTCCGCCTTCTCCATGTATCAGTGCTCATTTGGTCACACGTGTTTCTTTACGTTTGTATCTTTAGTGGAATTAAATGTAAGATTACTGGATTTCAGGAGGCCGAAGAAAACACTCTACACAGCTGATTTGAAATGTGACATTATATTACAGGAAAACTTGTAGGGACGGAAAGTGGTTCATAAATAACAGAATTTGTTTACGACTTATCGCCGTAGCAAATTAAAAATAAAGAAGTCAATGGAAAAGCATGAAATAAATCTTATGGCTTCAAGGTACATGTGTTCACACACACTTCACTTTACTTTCCTGTATACAAACAATGAAATACGGCGTTTACCCAAGGATTAAAGGTGGTAAAATGGCTGGAGTTTCTAGTTTTCTGATTTGTGTTACAGATATTCTTGCAGTGTGTCCAACAGCGCGCTACCAACCTAGAGCATGCAACACTATTATTGTGCCCGCAAACAATAGGCACATAACTGAATGTGCTAGCTTATTACGCGTAAAAACCTCACTCCCCTTAAAGTGTTTTTGCCATCTTTCGCTGGTTGCGTTTTAATCTTAGGCACCAACTTTCAGTCTTTTAATACTTTAGGCATCATTTATTATTCCATTAATTATTCTATATTGCTTGCAAAAAACGCGCGCATAAAACTGGACTCAAGTTTTCTTTGCTGTTAAATACCTCACATACTTTTACTAAAGTTAGCGTTTGCACTAACATAATAAACATAAGAACTACAATAAAATCTTGAAGCAAACGGTGACCAAAAGAAATACACGGAGAAAGAAAGAATACTTAATTATTCAGTAGGTGGGCATCCATACTTACGTATTACGATATTAACAGTGTACGTCAGCACAACTGTTTTTATTACAAAAGGTAATTACATAGGCTACATACCTCACAACCCAAGGAAGAATTAGATGGTAACGGAACCTGTTTTTAACTGGTAAACACCAATGCACTATTTTTTAAAAGAATTTTAAATGTATTTTAACCACTTAGTTACACATTTCGCACGTTTGCTTTCCCAGACAAATGATCTGGCTTAAGTATTTCACTGATGTAAACACAATGGGATCCCAATGTGTGCACAGCATCCTGTGACTTAATCTGTAAAGAATAGGTCTGAAGATGACTGTTCAATAGTCGGAAAATGTAGCCTATGTAATTACCTTTTGTAATAAAAACAGGTGTGCTGACGTACACTATTAATATCGTAATACGTATCCAAGCACATCGTGATGCCTCCATTCAAATTCGTACTTACATGGCAAGAATTAAAAAACTACTCCATGTAACAGAGTCACTTTAAATCTGGTAGTGTCTCGGCTACAAGGAAAATATCCTGGATTTTGTGGTGTGTGAAATCTAGTTAGATATTCCTTGTTTATATGAACCCTCTTTTTGACGTTTTGCTGACCGTGCATCTCAGTATTTAACCAACTTGATGCACAAAATTTGTTTCACTATAAGTTTTATTTCATACCTCTATATGTTTCGAGCACATGTGCTCACCATCAGGTCAAAATTGCATTACGCAGCCTCTGGTATCATCACATCTCGTGAACGAGACAGCCACCTATAGGTGTGATGATACCAGAGGCTGTGTAATGCAATTTCTACCTCCTGATGATGAGCACATGTGCTCGAAACATGTAGAAGCATGAAATAAAACTTATTGTGAAACAAATTTTGTGCATCAAGTTGGTTAAATACTGAGATAAATGAACCATCTTGCCAACCATACCTTAATCCTGAACAAGTCAAATAAACACCTTCAGGAATAAAGTGTAACAATTCTTTACTGAGCCAACTCGCTTGACATAACGTACTAATTAATGAAAATTTGTGTGTTGAGATGCGATTCCAACGAACCGACTCTAGGAAAATCTTTAGAGGTAATTCTAAATTATTTTAAACTCGAAGAGAGACATACCGTAAATTTTCCCTAAACTGACGGCAGTGTTTTTCTGTCACATCCATATTTGTATTGCTGCGTGCTTCTCCCCGATCAGTAGTTTAAACAGTACGACCGTGGCGTAGAGTCGTGGTCAATCGAATTTGCTTCTTGCTCTTTTGGAAATGAGTGAAGTTTGCAAGATTCACCTGGCTAATTTGACGTTCATAGGGCCGTGCATCGTAATAAATCATCATCATCACATATCGTTCATGGAGTTGGTCCACTAGTTGACCCGTCCCGGTCTCACGTATCCAGAAGTCCCTTCAAAAGTCTACTATGATTCCTTCTGCCAGATGGTGAGTAGTATTTCATTACCCTGGGTAATCTATTTCGAGACATCCTTTTTACATGTTGTATGAAGATTCTCTTGTATTCCAGCAATTTGTCCAAAATTAGTGTTTTTTTTAACTCCTTTGCAATTTGTGTATTTGTTTTGTAATCTGTCCAAGTGTATCCTGCTGTTCTTCTCATGTATTTCACCTCTGCTGCTGTTATTCTTCTGGCGTCACTTGCTCTAATAGTACAAGTTTCGCTGCCATGTAACAAGACTGGAAGGGCTAGTGTTCGCTAGCAAACAGTCGGCAGTATCTGCTTGATATATGCCTGTTGCAGTATGTACAGTTTTGAACTCCTGATGATGGACGGAATGACCGTCCGAAACATGTAGATTGTTATTACAATAAAATAAATTTGAGACATTGGTGCATATAGTTCGTTTTACTATAGAAATCCACGTGGCTGTTAGACCCCCCTCAGGCCCTGTGTGTGGTCAAGGCTTGTAAATACTTTGGTTTAATTGAGTTTAAATAACTCATACTTCGGTCTAGTGTGAAACAGGTGTTGACTGATGCTTACCGTAATCAGACACACACAGGCACTACCTAACTACGTCACATTTAGTTACGCTGCTTCTGGAATCGGCTGAAACAATAAATACATATCATATATTGCTGTCTAATCAGAACTCAGCAGTGTTTTCTGTTTCATTATAGGCCTTAGAATTAGAAACCTTACAGAATCCACAATTAAACAAGTTACTGGTAAGGCCAACATACATATCTGACACGTCACACCAGCAGAAGGGAGATGCGGATCGTAATATTCGTAACCGCTGATACTAACACGGTGGGCGATTCGATGAGTCTAGAGTATGTAGTTAGGGGGGTTAAAATTGCTTCCCAAATGTAAATATCATCTAATGGAAAATTGGGCTTTTTTATACAGGAAAGCAGCAAAATCTACGCCCCATTTACTTAATCAGAGGCAATTTCACAGCTCTGGTGGCACCATGTGTACAGTAGCCATAAGCAATTAGCTTTGATGTCATAATTGCTAACTAAGCATTCCTACACCACATCGTCTGGTTCTCTGATCTTGCGTGCAAAAGTAGTTTACATCACACCAATATAATAATGAAGGTGCGTGTTTATTACAATGCAATTATTATTACTCATTACAGGTAAATAATTTCCTACCATTTAGAGGCACGGTAACACACAACGATCTTGTTTTCGCTTTGTAAAATAGCGGTTTCACTGCTCCGAATAGCAAGCTACATTAGGAGACAGACAAAAGTATATATTTTGAAGACATTTTGTGTGAAACATAATGACAGATAATTGGTCTGAATATAAAGATATACTTCCACCTCCAATGTAAAACCTGCAAGTACCTGTAATTATACAACGTACTGTGATTAGTGTGGGGACCGCGGTAGCACAGTGTTTAAGGTGTTGAGCTACAAATCGGAAGGCCGCTAGTTTGATCCCAGCTGGTGTCATTGGAATTTTTCATTAACGTAAAATCCTACCGATCCCACTATGGCCCTGGGTTCGACTCAGCCTTTAACAGAAATGAGTACCAGGAATATTTCCTGGGGGTAAAGGCGGCCGGTGCGTAAGGCTGACAACCTAACCACTATTCTGTGCCGTTGTCATGAAATCCGGGAACCTTAATTTTCTGGAACCCTCTGGGCCACTGCAGGCCTGTAACGGGACTGCTTTACCTTTTACTGTGATTAGTGTAGACGCCACAGCGTCGTCTCTCTACCAACAGCACGCTGTATGAGCTGGTCACATGCCCGTTGCGCTTACTACTTCATGACGGAGGTTTCCTGTAGTTTCCACACAAAAAATGTGCCTTAAGTAGCACTGTGCAATCGGATACTCCTAGGACCTTGGTTAAGGCAGTTTGTGTGGTCTGTGCTTCAGGTCACGAATTTCTTTGTTTGGCTTCTACGGTTAGTGTGTGTGTGTGTGTGTGTGTGTGTGTGTGTGTGTGTGT
>Ga0131853_10021106_pt1 | contig 11827 bp, 13 predicted proteins | sample TergutLab28metaG_FD_92764 | JGI IMG/M metagenome (GOLD analysis project Ga0131853, IMG submission 92764) | Labiotermes labralis P1 segment gut microbial communities from Petit-Saut dam, French Guiana - Lab288 P1 (version 2) (version 2) | ecosystem: Host-associated > Arthropoda: Insects >...
ACAATTATCTCGGCTTCATTGGGAAATCCATAATTTGCGCCCGGCTCAATTCCGTAAACAATACGGTCTTTCTTTGTCAGTTCACGCGACCAAGTTTCAACTTCCTTATGTTTCAACTCCTCGGGATTTCCTACTGTTTCTTTGTTGCGCGGATTGTCAAGAATATCATCGATAAAATACAATAACTTGCTCTGAATTACTTTTGGATAAGATTTTCGGATAAGAAGTTTATCTTTTTTAGCTGTTTTTTTCTCTATTGCTTTCATTCATCCCAAAAATTATCCATATCCAATACTGTAAATTCCTTTTCCGAAAATGCTCTTTTCATTTTTTCTGTCCATTTAATCGGCTCGTCCTCTATTTTAAAACCGTTGCTTTCGAGAACAGGAATGAAACTCGCGTGTTTACGCAAATCAATACGCGCAAACGCGGGTTTTCCGCTTTTTGTACGTTCTACTGTAAAACCTGCTGTGTGTGCCATAATTTTTTTATTTAATTTCGATGCAAAGATAATATTTTAAATTCATTCAAACATAAATGGTTTCGTAATCGGCACAACACCGCGTTCGTTTTCAAAGAAAAATTTTTCCTCGCCGAAAGCAGGTTTCAGCTGATTAAACCACGTTGCTTTCGGGTCGTATTGGGCGAAAAACGGAATTTGCACCCAAGCCGGATTGCGAGCTTGAATAAAACGCAGTACAAAAACTTTCTCGCCGCGCACTTCGGTAACGCCCAAAACCTGTATTTTCCCCGCGTGGTCGCTCATAACCGCACCGCGCGCTGTACGGCACAATCCGCTCACTTGGCGATAGGCTTGACGGAAAATATTCCAGCATTTTTCCAGTGGAAGTTCAAAATATGCCTTCGCGCCTGTATCTCGCGCCACAAACATATAGTACGGAATCAGTCCGAGTTCAACCTGCTTGCTCCACATTTCCGCCCAAAGTTCGGGCTTATCGTTGATGTTGCGCAGAAGCGGTGATTGCGTTCTGATTTTCGCGCCGGTCGAGTGAATTTTTTCAATCGCTTGCTTCACGGCAACGGTCGTCAGTTCGCGCGGATGATTGAAATGCGCTTGAAAGGAAAGGCTTTTTCCCGAATCCACAATTTTGCGGAAAAGCGCGAGAATTTGCTCGCTATCATCGTCGGTCAAAAAGCGGTATGGAAAATACGCAAGTGCCTTACTTCCAATGCGAATGGAAGTGATGTGATTAAATTCGGGCGCAAGAAGCGGAAGTAAATAAGTTTCGAGAATGAAAGCTGTCATCACCATCGGGTCGCCGCCGGTAAAAAGAATATCGGTTGCTTTTTTCTTGGTTTTCAAATATTTAAACAGCAAATCGGCTTCTTTCATTGCAAATTTCAGTTCGTTCATTCCCGAAAATTGAGGCCAACGAAAGCAAAACGTACAATAAGCGTGGCAAGTTTGTCCTTGACTTGGAAAGAAAAGCACCGTTTCGGGATATTTGTGCTGAATTCCTTTCAATTTTATTTCGCCCAAATAAGGAACATCGTGCTTTTGTCCGGCAGGATTTGGATTGAGCGACAGACGGATTTTTTCAATCTCATCGGCAAGCGTTTTTTGGTCGGCGTTGGCATTAACCAACTTTTCGATAGCCGAAAATTGAGTTTTGGACAACATCCCGCGACGCGGAAAATTGAGCGTAAAAATCGGGTCTGTTTCTACATTTTCCCAATCTATCAGCTCGTCAATCACATAATTGTTGGTTTTGAACGGCAATGCTCTGCCAACAATTTCAATGTGGTGTTTCACTGTTTCGCTCACCGAACTCATTTGCGGTATGGAGCGAAAATTTTGCAAATTGTAATACTGGATATTTTTCATGTTTTTCTAAATTTACATTCCATTAGATTACAAATATATAGTTTTTTTTGCGATTTTCTTTGATTTATCCTAAATATTTTGCTTTTTTTGTAATACTGTATATTTTTCAGATTTTATAAAAATCTGTTTTCATGAAATTACAGATATATAGTTTTTTTAGCGACTTGCTTTTGTTTTCTTTGAATATTTTTCCTTTTTAGATAAAATTCATATTATTTTTGTCTTTTATGTGCGATTATGTAAATAAATTGTTGTTCCTTTGCAAACGATTTTAATAGACTATGAATAAATGAAGATGATTTATCACAACTCAAATTCAAATTTTAATTTTTCCACCGCCAGATTGACAATTTAAGCGGTATATAGGTTATGAGTAGTAAAATAAAAAACCGTTGGTTAATTGCACTTTGCGCTGTTGGTTTACATGTTTCGATTGGGTCGGTGTATGCTTGGAGTATTTTCACCCTTCCATTGCAAGAAGTGTTTGGTTGGACAAGCACTCAGATTGCAGCAACTTTCAGTATCAATATGTTGATGTTTGGCTTATCGGCAGCTTTTTTGGGGCATCTTGTTGAGAAACACGGTCCGCGCAAAATGGGGCTTTTGGCTGCTGTGCTTTTTGGTCTTGGAATTGCAGGTTCGGGCTTGTCGGTGGCATTAAGCTCGCCGTTTATGTTCTATTTTACTTACGGAGTATTGGGAGGCGCAGGTGTTGGTTTGGGCTACATTACACCGGTTTCAACCTTGATTAAATGGTTTCCCGACCGCAGAGGAATGGCGACAGGACTTGCTGTCATGGGTTTTGGACTTGCTCCTGCTATTGGCAGTCCGCTTATCAAATGGTTGCTTTTTATGGGCGGACTTTCACAAATGAGCATTACGCGTACATTTATTATTCTTGGAATTTTTTACTTTACGATAATGATGCTTTCCTCTCTGTATTTGGCGCGCCCGCCGCAGGGCTGGATGCTTGACAGCATAAAAAACCAAGAAAAAGAGGATGATTGCGACCGAAAAAAAGCCGCAATTGCTGCCGGAGTAGGAGGCGATTTATCGCAGCTTACAGCTAATGAAGCTATCAAAACAAAGCGTTTTTGGTATTTGTGGATTATGATCTTTATCAACGTTACCTGCGGAATTGCGATTGTATCGATGGCAAAGCCTTTGGCGGTCGAAACAGCCGGTTTTACGGTAGCAGCAGCGGCAACACTCGTTGGTGTTTTGGGTGTGGTAAATGGTCTTGGCAGGCTTGTTTGGGCATCACTTTCCGATGTTATCGGCAGATTGGGCGTGTATTTTATATTCTTTATGCTTCAAATTGCCGCTTTCTTGATTTTGGCATTCTTTGCACTTGGGCATATTTCTGTTGTGTGGCTCTTTGTGATTTTATTGGTGGCGATTTATTCCTGTTATGGCGGTGGTTTTTCTGTTTTGCCTCCGTTTCTGTGCAATTTATTTGGCACAAAACAACTGGGAGCGATACACGGATATTCGCTGACAGCGCTTGCTGCAGCAGGCATTGCAGGTCCGATGATTGCTTCGGGAATTAGAGATGCAACGGGGAATCATGCCGCTTCGTTAATTTTCTTTGCAGGATTATTTCTTATAGCACTGACCGCTACGGTATTAATGAAGTTTGACATCACACGTCTTAAAACCGAGAAAAAACTTGATAAAATCATAAAACTGAAAGCTGAGAAAAAAGCATTGGAATCTGCTAATTAGTCAGCTCGGCGCAAATCATTCCTCTTGCAAAAAACGCGCAATTCCTTGCAGTTCTTTTTTAACTTTTCGCAGGCGTTCGGTTATTTCCTGCTGTTTTGAAACTTGGTCTTTTTTGTCGCCGAGTTTCTTTTTTGCGCCTTCCAACGTCAGTTTTTGTTCTTTGACAAGAAAAGTTATTTGCTTAATCGTTTGGATGTCCTCTTTTGAATAAAGTCGTGTATTTCCCGAAGTTCGTTTGGGTTTTAACTGCGGATAAACACTTTCCCAATAGCGCAAATGCGATTGATTTACGTCAAACATGCGGGCAACTTCGGCGATTGAATAATAGAGTTTTTCCATTGTATTATCTGTAAATTCTCAATCTTTGTCCGATATTAATTCTCGAACTGTTGCTTGGAATGTTGTTCCACGAACGAAGTTGAGCAACGGTTACTCCGTATCTCCGCGCGATATGACCCAATGTTTCACCGCTTCTTACGGTGTGAATAGTTGCATTTCCCGAACCTCGGCTCGGATGAGACGCGCGCATAGCATCGACTTCGGCGCGACGATTATGTACCAATTCATCGGCTCGATAGGCTACAATCAAATCGCGATACTCAACAAAAGCATTCGCATATTTAAACGGTAAACGCAAAGAAAACGGTCGCAAATCGCCCGGAATTATATCACGGCGATATTGCGGATTGAGCGTTCGTACCAATTCTATCGGAATATCCAATACTGTTGCAATTTGCTGTAAATGAATTCGTTCCGTAATCACAACTGTATCAACAAAAACAGGTCTGGTTATCGCTCCCTGACAAATGTTGTGTTCGTGAGCGAAATTCATCGCATAATTTGCCGCTATAAAAATAGGAACAAAACTGCGTGTTTCGCGCGGGAGATACGGAAAAATCGCCCAAAAATCGCGCTTCCCGCCCGAACGGCGAATGGCTCGATTCACATTTCCCGGTCCGCAGTTGTAAGCGGCAAGCACCATGTGCCAATCGCCGTACATTCTGTAAAGGTCGCGCAAGAAGCGCGCTGCCGCATCGCTCGATTTTACCGGGTCTAAACGTTCGTCAATCAAACTGTTGATTTCCAAACCATACGCGCGACCTGTCGCAATCATAAATTGCCACAAACCAGCTGCGCCCATGTGCGAAACAGCGCGGTTGTGCAACGCCGATTCGATAACAGGCAAATATCTCAATTCCAACGGAAGTCCGTGAGCTTCCAATGCTTGCTCGAAAATGGGGAAATAATATTCGCTCAACGCCAAAAGTTGCGAAACTTGGCGCGGTCGCCGAACGGTATAAAGTTCAATCATCGAGCGCACATGACTGTTAAACGGCATTTCGATAACATGAGGCAAGCTCGCCAAGCGCGCTTTGTACGCCGAATCGGTGGTTATAACAGGCGACGTATCGGAAATACATTCGGGATTTTGCATCAAATCCACCATCCACAAATTTACCAAATAATCAAGCCTTCTGCTAAACTCCGTTGGCACAACAACATCAATTGTATCGAGCGCGCGCATAGCTTCCAAACGCTCGTAATTGATTTCTTTAAAAAAAATAGGCTCGTATTCTATTTCAATCTCGTCTGTATAAAAATACATTTCGTCGAGAGATAAAACGGTTTGATTTTCAACTTCCTCTGTCGGTGCGTTTCTATTTCGGAATATAAATCCGTAAACCAGATTATTTGCCGAGAATAAAAATAAAAAAATAATTACAGTGCTTTTAAAAGAAAATTTATTCATTGTTTTGTACATAATTTCAAATTTCAAATTTTGGGCGAATTCAATTCGCCCTTACTTCGTGCATTCGTGCTTTCGCCCTTTCGTGCTTTACTAAAACCGAATACTCCATTGAAGCCCAAACGCATTGCTGTTTCCCAACACTCTTGTCTGTTGCGAAAAAATATCATATTCGTTTATGAACATTGGCTGACCAAAATCATTGTTTATAATTGCAGGCTGAATATTTAGCGATAAATCGGGACTAATATCAAAGTCGAACAGATGCGCACTAACATACGCTTCCAATATTACTGCACCGTAGTAAAAAATTGAAAGCAAAATAGCCCAATCGCGGAAACGGCGATTATGGTCTCGTGCCGATTGAAATATTCTTGTGTATTGTTCACGAGCACGCGGGTCATCTACCGAAGCACCGCGCATAGTCATAAAATCCACATAACTGTTTCGCGTTGGGTCAGGGTCTATAATATCGCGATGTGCTATTCTAAAAAAATTATATTCTCTTGAATACCACGATATTGCAAAAGTGCCTACCACAAAACCGGTGTAAACAAAAGGCAGTTTCCAATATTGTCTGTTTACGATTTGTCCGAAACCGGGAATAACTGCGCCCAACCAAAGCGCCCTTTGCGGGTCGGGACTGAAAGCTGTTGTTTCCGCAACGGTCAATTCATCGGGAAAATCATCGCTTGCCCAAATTACAGTGTCGGTTGTAATAACTGTTTCGGTTGTACTGTGAAATATTTGATTATGAATTTCTGCCGTATCGGGAGAAAAAGTAAAGGGGTCGAACGGTTGGACATAAACATCCATTTCTCCCAAGTCTTGAGCCGATAGGCTCAACGGGAAAAAGAGTAGTGCGAGCACCAACCGCATCGCAATAAATTTTGAATTTTGAATTTTGAATTTTGAATTCAAGTTTACCATAAATCAGTTTAAAAAATTTAGCGAAATCCTGAATTCAAAATTCAGAATTCAAAACTTATTTCATATTTCTTTCTTGCATTGTCTTGATGATTGAAGTCAAGATGTTAATAATTTCGTCTATCTCTTTTAAATAGATAGAGAAGTCGTGATTAACCAATTGGCTTTGTTGCAGAAGCAACAGCCAATATTTTGTTTCCCGAGCTTCTTTTGATGCTATTGATAGTTTGTGAATAAAGTCACTCGCCGATTGTGCTGCCGTAGACTCCTCAATATTCGCCCCGACACTTGTAGCACTTCGCAAAAGTTGCTTCGACAACACATATTCTTTCTCATCTTTAAGAATTTTGTATAACTCAATGATTTTTAATGCAAATGCAAAACTTTTTTCACGAATGATGTTACCTTTTTTCACTTTTTAAAAATTTTGAATTTTGAATTTTGGATTTTGAATTTTGAATTCTGAATTATTCGATTTTAAATTTTCTTGAATTTAACTTGAAGCAAACTTGAATTCAAAATTCAAAATTCAAAATTCAAAATTCAGAATTCAGAATTTGTCAAATAAATCCATGATACGAGCCAGCTCCTCGTCGTTAGCAAAAGGAATGGTAATTTTTCCTTTGCCTGTTTCGTTGCAAGTAAATCGTACTTTTGTGCCTAAACGACTGCTTAATTGCTGTTTCAACTCGTCAAACTCTTTGAGTTTTGAAACAGGATTTTCTTTTCGTTCGCTTTTTGGTGAATTTTCGTCAAAACTTCCTGTTTCCAAAAATAAACGCACCAATTCCTCTACTTTTCGCACGCTGTAATGATTTTGCTGAATTGCTTCGTAAAGCTGCAACTGAATCGCAGGATTATCAATTCCTAAAATGGCGCGAGCGTGTCCCATTTCGATTTTTTTGTCCTTGATTCCCATTTGAATTTCGGCAGGCAAACGCAGTAAACGCAAATAATTGGCAATTGTAGCACGTTTTTTTCCTACTCGCTCGCTCAAACGCTCTTGCGTAAGTTTGTATTCCTCCATCAAACGATGAAAACCGAGCGCAATTTCGATGGCGTTCAAATCCTCGCGCTGGATATTTTCTATCAACGCCATTTCCATCACTTGTTCATCCTCGGCGGTTTTCACATAAGCAGGAATGGTTTTCAAGCCTGCTTGCTTTGATGCGCGATAACGTCGTTCACCTGCGATAATCAAATAAGTTCCATCAGGATTTTTGCGCAATGTGATGGGCGAAATCACGCCCAATTCGCGTATCGAATCCGCAAGCTCTTTCAACGCTTCCTCGTCGAAATGCGTTCGAGGCTGATTTGGATTTGCCTGTATCAACGTCAATTCCACCTCGCTAATTGACGACGAACCGCTTGTGTTTATGTTTATATTTGTGTCGATTAACGCGCCTAATCCGCGTCCTAATCTTGGTTCTTGTTTTTTCATAAAAATTTTAGTTGGCAGTTGGCGAAAGAATACTTTTAAATTCCTCTATATCAACAACTTTTATTTTTGGAAAATCTAAATACTTCAATATATTGAAATGTTTATCATCAGTTACAATACAATCTGCTCCTGCATTCAGCGCACAATCGACAAATTTATTGTCATCGAGGTCATTTGTAATTAAATTCCATTTGAAATACGGTGTTATCTCATTTATATTTTGGGATTTAAGTAACACACCTACTACAAATTCAGAAACTTTTGGAGAATAGAAATGTGACAAAATTTCTTCATATTCTGCAAGTATTTCTGTGGTGTAGCATAATTCAAACTCCTCATTCAAAAATGCATCCCATAAACATCGATGTTTGGAATTTTTAGGTAAAATTCTCAACAAACAATTTGTATCAATAACGACTTTCATTTCAAACAAGGAGTTCTGTAATGTATATTACTGCACATTATTTCAAATTTTTCGGTAGTCATATTATTTTCTTCCCACCATTTGTCAGTTTCTTCATCTAATCTGTTTTTGTAAAAATTGAACAAAACAGATTTCAATTCATTAAAACTTTCTTCATTTTTTATATGCGCAAATGTTTGCAACAAAAGCAACTGTGCGTCATTGAACGGTGTATTAACAACGGTTGCATTCATATATCTTTATTATTTTTAGATTTCAAATTCTTAATTCTTAATTCTGACTTCTGAATCAATTCTTTTGCCAAATCCATATAATTGGTTGAGCCTTTGGATTCCGGGTCGTAAGTCAGCACCGGTTTTCCGTGACTTGGTGCTTCGCTCAGACGAACATTCCGCATAATTGCCGTCTCAAAAACCATGCCTTCGAAATGTTTCGTAACTTCATCATACACTTGATTTGCCAAACGCAAACGATTGTCGTACATCGTGAGCAAGAAGCCTTCGATTTCCAAATTCGGATTTAATTTCCCCTTGATTATTTTTATCGTATTCAGCAATTTGCTAATTCCTTCGAGTGCGAAATATTCGCATTGTACCGGAATAATCACCGAATCGGAAGCTGTGAGCGCGTTTACGGTAATCAAACCGAGCGATGGCGAGCAGTCTATCAAAATATAATCGTAAGCAGATTTTAGCGGAGTAAGCAAATTTTGCAAACAACGTTCGCGATTTTCCATGTTCAGCATTTCGATTTCCGCACCAACCAAATCGATATGCGAAGGAAGCACGTACAAATTTTCTACCTCGACAGGTAAAATCGCTTGTTCGGGCGCAACGCCATCTATCAAACACTCGTAAATGGTAAATTGGAGCGAACGAATATCGATTCCCAAGCCTGACGAAGCATTTGCTTGCGGGTCGGCATCGACCAACAACACCTTTTTGCCCAACATTGCCAACGATGCGCTCAAATTAATCGCCGTTGTGGTTTTTCCAACGCCGCCTTTTTGATTTGCTAATGAAATAATTTTTCCCATAAAATTGATTTCGAATTTCTGATTTTGTGTCATTGCGGTACTGAATCAAGTTCAGCATTCCCGCAATCTCCAAAGCAAGGAGATGCTGAAACAAGTTCAGCATGACGTTTTCTTAGTATTTCAACCGACAAAGATAAAAAATATCTTGCACTTTTGGGGACTTGCTCGGAAATTAAAATTTCTTATAAGATTTTTTAACCCCTCTAACTCCCCTGAAGGGGAGAATTGAAAAATACAACGTAAGACCGACAGTTGTGCCGTTGCACAGCCAAAGCTCCCTTTAGGGTTGGGGTAAAAAAATGGCGCAAATTTTCGCAATTCACGCCATTTTGAAAATAATGAAATAAATATTATTCTTTTATTTCTTTCGGATTTGCGCCCCATTCGTTTTCGCCTGCTTGACTGTCTGTACAGAACAAAACAATCAACCAAATTGCACCGACAAGCGGAATAAATACGATAAGATACCACCAACCGCTTTTGCCAATATCGTGCAAACGGCGCACACCAAATGCAATGCTCGGCACTAAAATGGCTAAACTGTAAATCGCACCGATTAAAGTAATTCCAATCACACCGTCTAGAATTGATGCTATGACAGCAAAAATGACATTAAACAGCACGAACATCCAGTAATCTCTCCTTCTTGCTCTGCCGTTGAAGTCTGCGTACTGTTGTTTCAATACTTCGACATAATACTGTTTAAATGCAGCTAAACATTTTTCCATAAAAATAATTGTTTTTACGTCTGTCCTTAGCAGACTTTAAAGTTTGGTTTGTTTTTATTTTTCGGCGACAAATTTACACAATTATTATTGAATTTCAAAATTAAAAAATCACTATCTTTGCAGTTCGGAAATCTCTATCATCCAAAAAAATGAAATTCAACATCCAAAACATAATTTTTCTTGCTGTGCTTTCGGCAATCGTGCTTTCGTCGTTCTTTTTCTTTTTTCGCATCGACTTAACATCCGATAAACGCCACAGCATTTCACCGCAAACGAAACAACTGATGCGCTCAATTACCGAACCGTTGGAAGTTACGATTTATCTTGGCGGTGAATTAAATCCCGGATTTTTGCGATTGAGGCGAGCGGCAAACGAACTGCTTCACGAATTGTCTGTTCATTCCCGAAGGAATATTATTGTTCGACAGGAAAATCCGTCGTTGGCGGCTTCGGCAGAGGAACGAGCACAGCGATTTGCCGAACTCGAAGCGCGCGGAATGACGCCGATAAATCTTTTTGAGCGAGACCGCGAAGGCAGGCGAATTCAGCGTACCATTTTTCCTTGGATAGAATTGACTTATGGCGATAGAACAATTGCAGTGAATATTTTGAAAAATATTCCGGGCAGACAAGGCGAGGAAAATTTGAATATTTCTATCGAAAATCTGGAATTTGAATTGACCAGAGCGATTCGGATTTTGACCACAACGGAAGTGAATAAAGTTGCTTTTCTGGAAGGAAACGGCGAACTTTCCGAAGCCGAAGTTTATGATATCAGCCGAAGTTTGAGTTATTATTTTCAAATAGACAGAGGCGTTTTGGGAACAGATGCTTCGGCACTCGACGATTACAAAGTGGTGATTATTGCCAATCCGACCGAGCCGTTCACCGAAGCACATAAATACATTATCGACCAATATATAATGCGTGGCGGACGCGTACTTTGGCTGGTGGATGGCGTTAAACTCTCGCGCGAACAGTTGAGCATAACGGGAAATTCGCCGATAATTGAGCGGGATTTGAATTTGCGCGATATGTTTTTTCGTTATGGTGCGCGCATCAGTCCGGTTTTATTACAAGACCGTCAATGTGTTATGATTCCGGTAAATATCGCTCCGCTCGGCGAACAACCGCATTTTGAGCCGATGCCTTGGATTTTTGCTCCGTTGTTGCTCACATCGTATGTTCATCCCATTACGCGCAACATTGTGGAAGTGAAATCCGAATTTCCGTCTGCCATTGAGTTGGTCGGCGAAAATCCGCAACTCGAAGGACATTTATTGCTCGCGACTTCCAACAATACGCACATTGTTCGCACGCCGGGTGTGATTGATTTGAGCGGTTTAGACCTGACTAATCCAAATCATTTTAATACCGGTTATGTTCCGGTTGCCGTTTCGTTGGAAGGCGTTTTTCAGTCGGTTTTTACCAACCGAATGCGACCGCCGGGAATTACCAACGCGCAAACTCACCGCCGAGAAAGCGAGCCAACGCGCCAAATTATTGTTTCCAGCGGAAGTATTATTCGCAACGAAATAGTTGGAAATGAGATTATTACACTCGGTTTCGACCGTTTTATGAATCAGCAGTTCGGCAACAAGGATTTCATTCAAAATGCTGTTCTTTATCTCGCTGACCGCGATGGTTGGATGGAACTTCGTTCGCGCACGGTGCGATTAAGTTTGCTCAACAATGCAGTTGTTCAAGAAAAGCGCACTTTTTGGCAAATGGTTAATCTTGTGCTTCCAATCGTTGTTTTGCTCGCGTTCGGATTGATTTATCAGTTTGTGAGAAAGCGGAAATTTCAACGAGTTTGAGAATAAAATCATTGTTGTTTGCTGAAAAATATTTACTTTTGCATCCCCAAAAACGGGTTGTTAGCTCAGTTGGTTTAGAGCGCTGCCTTGACAGGGCAGAAGTCGGCGGTTCGAATCCGCCACAACCCACAAAAAG
>Ga0131853_10021109_pt1 | contig 11826 bp, 5 predicted proteins | sample TergutLab28metaG_FD_92764 | JGI IMG/M metagenome (GOLD analysis project Ga0131853, IMG submission 92764) | Labiotermes labralis P1 segment gut microbial communities from Petit-Saut dam, French Guiana - Lab288 P1 (version 2) (version 2) | ecosystem: Host-associated > Arthropoda: Insects >...
AACAAACTGCATTTTGAAGAGAAAAAAAACGGAGAGTATATACCATGTTTAATATATTCAGTACCTATATTTGTTGAATAAATATATAAAATGCAACTTTAGAGGTTAGCGGTGCGGTACGACCACTATAATTGACATTAGGCGTCAAAAGGTTAAATGAAGGACGGCAAAGTTAGATAGAAATAAGGGAGAAGATAGAAAGTGGGGAAGACTAAACGAAAGAATAAAAAATCAAGAAATTAATAATAGGAAATCGAAGACATAGAATAGACTCCTTAAAGGAAAGTATGAACGGCTAGGAAGAAGGCAGGCGGTTAAAATATATTCAAGGTTGAAAGTAACTAAGGGAAAAAGCAAGGAGACCTACAAAGTGTAAACGTCCCTGAGTCATGTAACATGAAAGACGTGTTTTATATTTCCTCGGGCTTTGATACAGTGAATTCATCTGAGTATATTTCAGTGACATTGATTCTTGGTCTGGTACTAGTATGTCTGAGGTGTGCGTCAAATGACAAGTGGAAACACAAAGCAATTTTCTGGCGACGCCAAAGGCAGCAGAGGAACGTCCTTTATCCTGAAACTTGAGACGTCTCAGCAGGGACGTCGTGACGCTGGTTATCTCGCCCTTCACGTGTAGCATGCCAGAAACAGACCGACAGGCAAGGGATACGGGAGGACAGCAGATCCGTCCAAGACATACGCCTAACACTGATAGTCGCCGATGGCTTGTTCACCGAGTCGGTACACCTCGCGGCTACTCTGTGTTTCAGAGAAGGCCGTTCAGCACACAGGAAACAGATGTAAATAACAGAAGTGAGCCAGTAGATTCGTGCGGAAATAATTGAAATCGACAATAAAAACTTTGAAATTAAGTCTGTAAACTTACAACACAATTGAAATTACGTTCACTATGCATGTTTCGGCAGCAGGTAAATTTGCCGTCCACAGAATATATCTCATTAACAAGGAAGTCATTGAAAGTAAAGAAAACCATTATTGTAATGTGCATAAAATATACAACGCTTAAATTTATTGAGTGAAACTATGAAAAAGTGAAATTGTTTGTAATTTTACTATTGCTGCTTTATTTTGTTTCAATAGAATGGTATTTTCATGTCTATTATTACGCAGTATGTAATAATAATAATAATAATATTTATTAACTGCAATTGAGTTGTCACCCGGTGGCAATGGTTATTTTACAGGCATACAAAATATAAAATTGGTTACTACTAAATTTAAGTCGGGAGGGCTATATGAGAAGCATGTAGTGGCAACTTGGAATCTTGGGAACCATCTCAGCATTTGCTTTTATGCACAGGGAAACCAAGAAAAACCTGTGTCGAGATGGTCGGTCGCAGGACCTTCCGAATACTGACTTCTAGCCAGCAGTCCGGCATCTAAAGTGAAAAAACAGCAATGCACACACAGTACAACAAATACACATAAGATAACAACAGTACGCACAAGACAACTACAACAATACACACGGCCAACCAACAACAATTACACACAAGACAAATTAAAACTAGCAACAATACACACGAGACAAATTAGAATACATGTACAAAAGGTAAAAACACCCAAGGAAGAGAGCACAGCGTATAGTTTGTTGTAATTTCCCCTCCCCCAATCATTTAATTCACTCACGCTTTCACCACAGTCCTTCACTACTCATCACTTACTAATCCTATAAACCTTTTCCGTGAAGACTCATCCCCCCCCCCCTTTCCCTATACTGCACTTCACTTTACCTCATTCCACTTCACTTCGTTCACTTCACTTCACTTTACATCACTTCGCTGCACTTCGTATGTGTGTCAATATGTAACAATTATTTCTGTACGAAAATTCCACTCGGTAACTATGGTTGTTTAAGATTAGCTGAAGTAAGTAAGAGTTATTACTACAGCATTTTGTGATAGCTGATCACTGTTTATGATTCAGACATGATCTTGCGCTTTTGAAAGAGAACCTTTCGCGGGGGAGTATTTTGACAGTGGTGCGTAGTGTAGCACTGAACACTAGACCCCCATCTAGAAGATATTCTGTTCGAACACCGGTCACGCCAGACTTTATTGTGATTATTTTCGCAGTATTTCTCTCTATCTCCAGACGAATGCTGGGGTAGTATAAGGACATTACTTTATCTGACAATTGTCGCTCGCTACTTCCCGTCCTCTCGCTTTAACTCATAACATCCACATGAAATGAAAAATGGGTTTTTTCGAAGTGCCGCGTCTGTGAACTGAAGGAAATATTTCCAGTGCTCTGTTTGAATGTGATCAGTAAAAACCCATTATTAAGTGCAGTGTATTGAATTAAAACGCATTAACCCCGACTCAAGACGTACTGAACAGCGACAAACGCTACGCTGCTTGCCGTCAGCAGAACAGTCAGCAATAGAGTTTCTAGATGAAGTAATGTCCCTGTAGGACATTTAAATGTGCGCCAACCTTCAAGTTATTAGCCTCCCTCTCTTAGTGTAATATCAATGAAATTACGTAACGGATGTAGTTGAAACTACATAAGAACTGGCCTACGAATCACTCAAAATGACGATCCTTCTCGATGGGTCTTAACAAAGAAAGTAGATAAGTTGAAAGAATATTGCGGAATCCTTTAAGCTTAAATGTAACTCGCCTTGGTGCATGTATTTTTACATCAGTCTGACTGGATCCAGCTTTGAATAGGTACACCTCCTGCTTTTATTTTGGGGGCTCGGGAGCGCCTATATTTCATTCTACCATAATCACTTCTAGCAAATGGCTTCACTCGTCTCACACGCAGTTTCATCTCACGTCCCACTTTCTGAGAGTCGACAAGCTGAAAATCTGCAATGAATTTGGATTTGAGCTTCGCGATGGCAGCGCGGGTGCTGGCGAAGCACTGTTCACAGCATGTCGAGCCCGCTGGGCTTTCGTTGCGCAGGAGAGTGCGGGCTGGCACAGTTATTCGCAGATACCGGATTTATGGCTTTAAAATGCAGTGTGATGATCCCTAACACAAATGTAGCGTTGGTTGAATTCGGTTAATTGTATCACTTGAACGGAGGCATCACGATGTGCTTGGATACGTATTATGATATTAATAGTGTACGTCAGTACAACTGTTTTTATTGCACAAGGTAATTATGTAGGCTACATGTTTCGACTATTGAACAGTCATCTTCAGGCCTATTCTTTACAGATTAAGTCACAGGATGCACAGCATCCTGTGACTTAATCTGTAAAGATTGTGTAATAAAAACAGTTGTGCTGACGTACACTATTAATATCATAATAATTGTCTCAGTCAACCAACTGCAATATCACATAAATTCGTTTAGTTCTGTGAGAGAATCTGATGAAACTTGAAACTCGGCAATTATACTGTGTGTATCACTATCACACCGACGTTCAAATCGCAATTTTTTTTTATCTGGGTAGTTTTACTTACTGATTAATTTAACGCCGCCACATACAGTGCGTTCGTCGGTCCGAGTGGCCGCGCGGTCTAAGGCGTAAGTCTGCGGCTGCTCTTCTTCTGAGATTGAGTTCGAATCCCTCCGAGGGCATTTATGTTTGTGTGTTGTCAGGCAGAGGTCTCTTCGACGAGCTGATCACTCGTCCAGAGGAGTCCTACCGACTCTGGTACGTCGTTGTGTGTGATTTACAAACCTCATGAATGAGTAAGTCATGACCCACGTTGGGTCGCAGAGCCACAGGAAAATAAAATGTGTGTGTGTGTGTGTGTGTGTATGTGTATGTATATATATATATATATATACATACAGTGTGTTTATGAAATACGTGTCACTACTGTAGGGGCGTGTTCTGTATAGAAAACAACAAAACAAGTCGATATTTCAAATAAAAACCAACGCATGCACATATATATTACTAAAACATCACTATATTAACACTATATCACGCGTCGGAGTGATGTAGTGTTACTATAGTGAAGTTTTAGTATTATTTAAGCGTATTCTTTGTTATTTATTTGAAATAGTTATATTAGTGCACGTATATGAACAAAATAAAACAATTAGATGTAAAATGAGTCCTTGGATTCTTCGTTTTAGTTTTATTGTCCTTTGAAAGCAGAATTTCTTTGCGACTTTAGCAGCTCACCATTTGAATGGTGTGGCAGATCACCTGACTTAGAGCTGCTGGATTGTTATTTGTGGGGCCTTGTTGAAGGTATTGTATATTCTGCAGCAGCTAATGGTGTAACAGAACAAGGGCAGAGGACAGAAGACGGATGGGAGTTAATTCCTAGCACGCCTCGAATTTCTGAACACGTAAAACAATCTCTTCATGATAAATTAAGACGAAATTTTTTTTATAACTGTTTACCGTGAAAAGAGCAGTCTGTGACGGAGTAATGAGCGGTTTACAAGTAAATTTTTCCGTGGACGCGCTTTCACTCGGTTTTTATTTCTGTCCTACAGAAATAAAATAAGAGCCATGTCTTCAAGACACAACATCCCAAGACCTATGATCGCAACAGAGTTTTCGTTTGTGTGTGTGTTCAAAATAAGCAGCATATTTCACGGACGTCCCTTAGATTTACATTCCTTTAACAAATGATAATAAAACTGGATATGCGCCTACCAGATGCATCATTTTCAGCATGTGTAGTTTTAATTCGTCTTAGTACGCCCGCATAAAGATTGAAGAGGGGGGCCGCCATGGAATGGAAAGCACCGCCAGTGTAAATGTATTCTGTTATGCTTATCATATCTTACTTTGTCTTTCATCCGTTTTGTTCACTACGTTATCTTAAAAGAAATACTCCTAGTATTATATTATTGCACTTATCTATGAATTTTAATGCAGCATTAACACTATGTAAATGAAAGGCCTTTAGAAATATGACAAATTATATGAACATAAACTGATGCATATAATTGGTATAATCTTTCGTCGCGTTTCTTTCAAAGAAACACAATGTTTGTTCCGTAAGCAAGGCGATAAGGGGTGCCCATTATATATGCAAGTTTAATAACACACGTTTGTCAGGAACCTTTAGACTTATCTTAATGTGAACATTATATTGCTTACATTTCTTATACGTGCGTGGCCTAGGTACATGATTATGCCTTAGCAGCAGCGGAGTCCAAACTACCACTATGTAATTTGAACTACTGAACGCATCGTTTAATAACCCTCTTACTGTAAGTAAGAATTTGAAAGTGAAATAGTGACGCTAGGCAACGGTTTTGTTTGATTCTCAGCTAGGGAAAGTGATTTAGAACACGAACGTCTTAGTGTCATGTTCACACTAGTCCGACGTCCGTTTAATTATAAATTTTGTAACCATAAAATGCGGCATTAATAATATTATTATATTATAATACTTTTTTGTTTGATGTTTGTGTGACCGTGCATCATTGATACATTAATATAAACAGCCGACTAGATGCAACAATAATAATTTTATTAATAATTTCAATCAGCTCAATATGGTTCTGGCGATAATTTCGCCCATGCTTAGGAGCGCTAGACTGTGTTTACAGCTTGTGGTATAATGCACCGAAGATGCTATCTGCTCGTGACCAGGATGAGGTGGAACTGATTTCTACCTCATCCTGGTCACCAGCAGGCAGCATCTTCGGTGCATTATACCACAAGCTGTAAACACAGTCTAGCGCTCCTGAGCATGGGCGAAGTTATCGCCCGAAACATGTCAAGCTGATTGAATTTATTAATAAAGTTATTATTGTTGCATCTATTTGCCTGTTTATATCTTTTGTTATTTGTCCTACGCATTTCGTTCCAAATTTCTTTAATTTTTTCTGCGTGAAGAAACTGCTAAATTATAAATTCAGTTTAAAATGTACTTAAATGCTTGTACTCAGTCTTAAAGTTTGTTTGGTTAGTGTACGAAAAGTACCGACATTTTGGAATATGGTGTGTTACGTTAACTTGTGAACTTAGCCTCGTCGTTGTGAAGTAATGGGATGGGGAAGACTAGTAAAAAAGATCTCACGAAGCGGACGCTTGAAAAATGCTTTTACTCGGTCCGTGAGACAGAAGCTGAAGTCGGGGTCCGCGGCAGTAAGTCAGGGCCCCGTGCCGAAGCAAGCAGAGTGGCACGAGGGCCCTGTTCTGGAGGTAAGAGGGATTTGATACGCAGCGGCTGTAACAGGAACATTTCCAACCCCGGCCTGCTTTGTAAGAAATGAGGAACTTGTGAAAAGTATGTTTCGGGATATCAATTCGATATTCTGGCGATACGAGGAAAAGAAAGCACTTCTGTCGTAAGCAAAAAGTAATAGGAAGTGACATCTTCTTGTTCTTATGCAGAGAAGAGGAAATAGCTTGGAGATGCGTTTTTACGAAGGTCCAGTATTACTTCGGTGCACGTCTTGAGTAGACTTTTAAAGAATTTGTCAACTGCTGGCCGAAAGAAATCCATACATAACGTGTTTCTAACAAGGAGAAGACATGGGAAGGGGCACAATCCTATCTGCCACCCTTGCTGAAGTGTGCTTTATGAAACTGTGCACTGTGTGAGACTGAGACTTCAGCCTTCGTCTCGAGTTTGATGCTATTATATTTGTAGGCCTATATGTGTATGTGATAGTTTTATGTAAAGGTAAAGCAGTCCCGTTACAGGCCTGGAGTGGCCCAGAGAGTTCCAGGAAGTTAAGGTTCCCATATTTCATGACAACGGCGCAGGATGGTGGTAAGGTTGTCAACCTTATGCACCGGCCGCCTTTAACCCCAGGAAATGCTCCTGGTACTCATTTCTGTTAGAAGCTGTGTCGACCCCGTGGCCATAGTGCGATCCGAAGGATTATGTCACTTAACAATTCCAATGACACCCGCTGGGATCGAACCAGCGACCTTCTGATCTGTAGCACAGTACCTTAACCACTGTGCTACCACGATAGTATTATTTATACAGGGTGTATGTATGTATATAAAATATTTGGACTGACTTAAAGGGTGAATGCTTTACACAAAAACAAAGAAAAAATTTCACCCAAACATTTTTTTTTAAGGGAAGCATCACGATGTGCTCGCAACGTAATATAATATTATATAGTGTACGTCAGCACAATCACTTTATTATATAAGGTAATACAAGGTAGCGTGTAGTACACATTCCTGAATTGATAACTGTTGAATTCCTATTGTTTGTTCAGTCAGTTTACAAGAAATGCTCAAAATGTCTTCCACTTGCATCAAAAGCACGCATGGACACGTCCGAGATACATCTTTGCACCCTTTCAAAGGTGCTGGGGCGGATGCGAATGGTCTGGCAGGTATCAGAAAGACGTTGATGAAGCCTCTCTTCATTTTCAGTTTAAGCTGAGTACTTTAGGGTTTTAAGTGTCCCCATAAACAAAAACCGAAAGGAATGAGGTCAACTCGTTGTTGGGCTGTAGCTCGATAGCTAAATTTTTGGAGGCGTATGTTGATATAACCTTTTTCTTTATTTTATTATGGGGAACTCATTCCTGAATTTTGTCGAAGCATTTTAGTCGTAGTTACTCTCTGAATAACGCTTGTTCTTGTTCATATTCCTTTTTACATATTCGGTATTTATGTTGGCAGTGACTTGTGAATTGAAGTAGAACAAACGAGTTTAAAGTGTGGTTGAGGCTGTGTTAAAATTTTCACCGTTTTGAAAAAAAATTCACAGGAAACAGACCTCTCAGTTCTTCGATGTTTTACACCTTCCGTTTAACAGTCCAATACACACAAATATACACCAGCTAGTTGCGCAATATGCATATTTATTGTAAAGTGTTCCTATACTCTTTTCGGCCATACATCTTGGACATCTTCAGAAAGCTACAAATTCGATCGATATGTACAGCGTGTATGGCAATGTATCATAGGCAACTGGCAGACTATAATATATATAAATAACGCAATAGAAATACAGTCATGACTGTCACTATGTAAGTCGTCAATATATAAATAGGTAGATATAATGTTCAAAATCGCTGGTTCGATTCCAGATGGTGTCATTGGAATTTTTCATTGACATAATCCTTCCGATCGCACTATGGCCCTGGGGTAGACTCAGCCTCTAACAGAAATGAGTACCAGGAACATATTCTGGGGGTAAAGGCGGCCGGTGCGTAAGATTGACAACCTTACCACCATCCTGTGCTTTTGTCATGTAATCTGGGAACCGTAACTTCCTGGAACCCTCTGGGCCACTCCAGGACTGTAACGGGGCTGCTTTACCTTCTTTTATAATGTTAACATTTTTTTATGAAACTTTTCTTAAAAAGTTACAGGTACTAAAAGCATTAAAAATAAATGCTCCGTATGCAGACATCTGTGGTGCTGGCATGTTCTCTTCTGTGTAAACCTGGACCGTAAAATCCGCTGTTTAGGTACTCCGATTGTGCGCCATGGATGAACACGCTGTGCCCTGTCAGACCTAGTATCTTACTGTAAATACAGCAGCCTTCAGGACGTGCAGAATTATTGACGTTACATATCCAGTTTGTGATGAGTTGCTTAAGGAATTTTCCTTTAAATATATAAAAAAATGCGTATGTGACTAAATCATAATTTCTTTCGTACAAGGTCGTAACATAGCTTATGTAACAATTGTAATCATACGGTATTTTACATGAAGCCGACAAATATCAGTTACCTTGTACAGATGGCAGGGCAAGCTCCTGCCGGTAGGTATAAGCTGCGCTGTTCTATGCGTGTCCTGCTGTAATTTCTACTTAGCAATGCAGATTGCTGAAAACTCCAGCTAGCAGTTTAGACGTCACAGGCCACAGTGTGCTGCGAACCAGAGAAGAGCGTTTCTTTCGGGCATGAGGTACCACATGCGAGAATACTCGTACTAACCTGAAGTTGGGCCCACAGACCACATTTCCCAGGACGATCGGTGGCTATCTCGAAAATATACGACAATTTCGTGACTTTTTTATCCTTCTATAAGTTACTCTTACATATTTAAAATGCGTTGTTTACTTAACGACGCCATTTCAGATTCAAAGTTAGTCTTAGTTTATATAAAACTGTTGTATAAAAATGAGTCTGCAGTACATGAATTAAACCACGAAAACCATGAACAACCTGACTGACTTAGAATATCGGATTTTTTTGGGTCACGATTCCAACCGAATTCAAGTTCGGAGACAGAGACGTTAACGTGCCCAATGCTGTTAATACGCGTAGATTGATTTAGGCAGAAGTAAAAGTCGTTACTGTGCTTAGTTAGCACCACAAAATGAAGACTTTTCAGGAACCGGAGGTACAACATTTTTCATAACCATGGGATAGGAGACCGGATGGGCCGCCAGTAGGCCCATATAAGCCGCCGCAGTATCCTCGCGGTATCGTTTGTGTAACTCTGAAGAGCAATACCAAATTATGGATGGTATTTTGGGGATAAAGTATTTTCCTTTGTTTCGGAGAAAGTTTCTGCCTCAGTCTTCAGGGTGCCTAAACTTGGTTCACAGAATTCTCCTGACCCAAACCACAAATATCATCATCTGAGCAACATTCGCCATGCGAGTCTGAAAATACTCGTAGATATAAAGAAGGCTAATGCTGGAATGAAGCTGTGGCTCGGAAACTGAAAGTTCTAAGTAGACTTCCTATCATTAATGTTTTAAAGCGTAGCGGTCAATTTGTGTACCACCAGGATTGCTATTTAAGAATTCTTAAGTTCTGCCCACGGAGGGCTTCTACTTGTTTTGTGTGAATCTCAGAACAAACTGAGATTATTTCCATATACAGAATTAACTAATCGGCTTTGGTAACTGAATCATCGTATCCTGCGCGTTACGAACTGGATATTTAAGTACAGTTCAGTTACAGTCAGTACATAGTAACGTATGTATTATGTACTGTGTGGAGAGTGATTTCAGAGCGACTTCATTTTGTGTATAAAAACGGTTTTTGGATCGTGTTCCCTAGAACGTCTCCACAGTGCGCGAGCGCGTTTGTGTGTGAGTAGCCACACTCTAAATGTTAAGACAAGGAACATGACTATTTTTCGTTTTATAAGGCGCGTTCGCAAAATTACGAAAAGCGACTATCATGTCTGGCCCTCCTACCATCTGTCCGTATGAAACACCTCGGCTCCAGCTGGTCGGATCTCACGAAATTTTATATTTAACGATTTTTGCGAAAATCTGTCGAGAACATTCAAGTTTTATTGAAATCTGACAAGATTAATTGGTATGTGACACGAACACCTATGTACATTTACGATAATATCTTGGTGAATGCTTCTTAGAATGAGAAGTGTATTGGATAAAATTTGTAGAGGCAATCGAAACATACATTTTATGTTCAATAATTTTTTTTTTCGGAAATCATTCCATTAATGAGATAATGTGGGAAAAATATGGTACAGCCAGACAGGACAGAGAGGACAATATAATGCGCCACAGACAGGATGCGATAAGCATGCCGGATAACTAAGGCAAGAATGCCTGCAGGCATTATACAAGTTTTGTCCATGTTGTGAGTTCGTAGCACGTCTGTAGTGTTCCTGCCCAGTGTGTCTCTAATGTACATTTTAACTTCTGCAAAAGCGCAGATTTTTTGTACATACACTTGAGACTTGACAATTGCGCACACGAAGATCTAAACGGATAAGTTAGGTTAGTTTGGACCACGGAATTGTACTTCCCTTTACGAGTCGCCTGTCGAAGAAAGTCACATTCAAAATCTGAATCACCTTCGTGATTAAAATTGGGCTCAGTGATATACTGTCATATAAATTTGGTGTCCAGCCTTCCGTTCACTTGTGGGATTGCGAATTGTTGGAATATTAACCAGTATTCCAACAATTCGCAATCCCACAAGTGGAAGGAAGGCTGGACACTAAGGTATTTAAGTGACACCATCAGTATTTTTCGCAAAGAAGCAAAAACTCAAATCATTAGATCGACGAGCGCAACGACCCAGGCATCGAATTGAGGTCTTATCTGACACAACTGACTTTCGGTTGTAGATTTTTGACACTTCAAATTCCCATGCCTTATTGACTCAATTTCCCTGTTATCTCAACTGTCGTTTCGTCGGGAAACCTGGTGGTTTCCAGGAATCCTTCATTTTCCTCTGCTCCTCGCGGCATGTTCATCACAGATACATACATTTGATTCCCATCATCAGTCATGTTTGTTGTGTGTTGGCAATTTCGCTTGATTCTCAGAAATTTATGTCCCTCTAGCAAAAATTCTCTGCATCGGTGTCAGTCGATGTGTTCCATACAGATATGCTCTCCTGAGAGACTTTTTTAGCTCTCTGACTAAAGACATCGAACTCAATCAGGCCTGTGTTAGGCCTGGTCTGCCCATAGACTTCGGAGTTTAAACTGAACCGCTGTCTCTAAAGCCCTTGTACCATGCAACACCACTTATAAAGTCTCGTCTGACTTGCCTGTAACAGCTGACTTTGACGCACGACACCACAAAACGCATTATGCTGTTTGCTGAGGAACTGTCACGTTTGTTTACACTGGCTGTGCTGTTCTGTCGAACGTGCAACGGAAGGTCACTTTCTAGTATTTCAAACTTGTTGAGTAACACAACAATCTGTGTCTCTACCACTGTCCTCTGTTCCTAAATGTAAGAAGTGTCGACCTACAAAACCCCAAGGTAAATTGTGAGACATGCTTTGTGAATTGTCCTTGAATGTGTCAAATGTTAGTGAAGAATTTCAATGTAAGATGCATTTTTGAATTATAGCCAGGAATAAGTTAGCAATGAATGATTGCGTGTAAATCTGATATGTGGTTGACCGTGCATCGTAATTCAGTGTGGATAACAAACCAACTAGATGTCACTTTTGTGTAATGCTTTATTTTCTCCTTTATAAGTTGCTCAACATGTTTCGGGCAACT
>Ga0131853_10021110_pt1 | contig 11825 bp, 7 predicted proteins | sample TergutLab28metaG_FD_92764 | JGI IMG/M metagenome (GOLD analysis project Ga0131853, IMG submission 92764) | Labiotermes labralis P1 segment gut microbial communities from Petit-Saut dam, French Guiana - Lab288 P1 (version 2) (version 2) | ecosystem: Host-associated > Arthropoda: Insects >...
ATTTATCTCAGTATTTAACCAACTTGATGCACAAAATTTGTTTCACAATAAGTTTTATTTCATGCCTCTACATGCTTCGAGCACATGTGCTCGAAGCATGTAGAGGCATGAAATAAAACTTATCGTGAAACAAATTTTGTGCATCACGTTGGTTAAATACTGAGATAAATGAAGAGCTGTCAAACACAGCGGGATGTCCTGTACCAAAATTACCAAAATCTCGTTGTTTTGTTGGAAAATCCATATTTTCTTCAAGAGTTTGACTTTCTTTTCCATGGAAAAAGATTTTGATTTCTGCCACTCTCTTCCTATTCCGTTTGTTTTCTTACAGCAGGCCTGCACGTTCTCTGCAATTCTTTTCGACATCTTCCGTTCCCTCGAGAGCATCCTAAACATTAATTTCATTTCTATTTTACCTGCCACTCGCCGCATCTAACACTTAACTCCACTTAGTGCCATGTTTAATAAAAGAGTGGGGCTTCAACTCCATAATAATAATAATAGTAATAATACTCGTACCTTTAATTTTGTTCTTCAGTGGCACACTATATTACATTCGCTACAACGCATATGTTCGATATTATATTATCGTACTTTAAAAATTAACGAGTTTGGCCTAAATTACGAGAAACATAAGCGGAACGTCTAATACACATTCAGACCGATATTTGAGCCCACGTGCCCTGACAGCATATCAGTTTAATGCTAAATTTCGGGAGAACGTGCCATTGTCTTTATTATCTCATAAAAATAATATGGAGAAAATTACATAGTTATGTAAATTTTTACTGTACCAAATAATAATATTGCAGTAATCAAACCAAAGAAGTGATCCAGCACTCGCGCAAGAAATGAAAAATTCATGTGAAATTTTCGATGTAGAATGAGAAGGCTCGAGATCGTTTTAGAGGACATATTAAAAATATCTGTCTTTAAAAAAGAATGTGCTGTGAGAACTTAAATTGGGTTTATCTGGCTCGGGTTAAGCTGCAATACCGCGACAGTTCTTAGGGCCTTGGACTGTGTAATGGTTAAAAATGTATGGATGAAACTAGTGTCAGCTTCTCAGAGAAGGGTTTGCTCCATGCAGTTAGTTATGGTGTTACAATAAATTAGAAAGCACTGGTCAGTTTATATAACAGAAATTAATTATTGGCTTATTTCGGCATGTAACCTTAGCTTCCCCCTTTAAGTCAAAAGTTGCCTCCGTCCGTTGGAGGTTCTTTCCCCTGCTATAACGGAACGTATTCTTACTTTCCTTTCCAACCCTCTGAATCCACTTGGAAAGTCAGAAGCTCGGTCTAGCACTACGGGAGCATGAGAATACCGCAGGTACCTCGCAATATTAATTTATTTATTGATATCACTTGTTGTATGGCTTCTCTTTACAATTAATAAACCTCAACCCGGGCGCTGCTTACTTTCAAGCTGGCCGCTAATTATCACGTCCAAAATCTTGAGCCCCCTTTGCACTTGTAACTCCTCACTCTCCAGGGCGACTCCTCCAGCACCGTTCCCTATACTGACTGGTCGAACAACAAAAGGGTTTTAGTTTCATTGGCTGACCAATTTAAAATTCTCGGAAGTTAAGCTTAAATTTCCATGGGAAAGAAAATAACCCAAAGTCGCAAATTTCTTTACCGAAAGAAAACAAAAAAGTCGTCAAAACCAATGCCATCCTGAATTTCCAAACATCGAGTCCTCGCAATTAGTTTTGAAGCTGTCACGTCTGGAGGGATAGGGGTAAAAGCTAAAGGGTTGAGGGAGAGCAGTCCTTTTTCACAGCGTCTGGTTTGGCACACACTGTCAATGTGCGACTACAAATTAGTATACCGATGTTATCACTGTGACGAATTATAAAATGCCTAGGCGTTAGGTAATAGCAATGGAAAACATATGTGATCCTGTATGTTATTATTTGCCAATTTGGACCTCTTGTTCATCATGAAAATTACTTTTACAAAGTCTTTTACCTTTTTATCAAAAATATTCAGCAGACTTTCTGTTGCCTAGTTAAATATTCGTGAATTCTCGGAAGTGCTTCATAAAATATTCTGAGACCTCTAAAAATAAACCTTCTTCTGCGTATAATTTGTTGCATGATTAAAGCGTACATTTTCAGTTTTTCGCTAATATTTTATTTGGCAACACTCAGATATACAATTCAGTTACGCTCGTGCCAAGACAATGGCAGCCAGCTATTCCATAAACATGGGATGATAAATTCAATCTTCATGGAAATAAAGACGATGGAAGTTTAGAAGTCATTATGTACTTTGTTTTGTTAAACTTTCGAATACAAAAATCGTCTACATTATAGGTAAATATTTCAGCTTTTACCTCACAGAGAACACAGTGTACTTTACAGTGAAGACTAATCGGTATGTTCTGTATAGGGAAATTAATCGCTGGTTCATGGAAAAATAGTATGGAATACGCGCGTGCATCCGCTTTGAGCAAACTGCAGATTTGTTTCTTGATATACGAGGGCTATTCCAAAATCAGCCCCCGATTGGTTGGTAAAAAGAAACGCGTTGTCATAGCGCCAAAGCGCACGCTCATTATTAAAAAGTAACATTTGTTATCGCTGAACGCCTACCCTCATACATTTTCGCTGCGTAGTGCAGGAGTAATTACCGATGAAACACGGACACTATCCTCGTCGCTCCCGCCACATGTGAGGTACGTATTCTGGGACCGTAAGGGAATTTTGTTGGCAGAATTCATGGCATCAAGGACCACAATAACGTCAGAGGTTTATTGTGAAACGCTGAATAAGCTTCGGAGGTCGATCCAAAACAAACGGCGCGGGATGCTCACCAAAGGCGTCGTTCTCCTGCACGACAACGCGCGGCCCCACACCGCGGCTCGAACAAATGCTTTAATCAAGCTCTTCTACAGGGAGATTTTCGACCACCCTCCTTACAGTCCCGACCTGGTGCCAAGCGATTACCATATCTTCACCAAGATGAAGGTCTGGTTGGCTACCCAGCGCTTCCACACCAACGAAGATCTCATGGATGGAGTCAACAACTGGCTGCATGACTTGGCGGTACGGTTCTTCGACGAGGGACTACAAAAACTAGTGTCACGGTATGACAAGTGCCTAAATGTGGATGGCAACTATGTGGAGAAGTAATGCAGTTTTGTATGTAACTGTTCCATATAATAAAGTTTTGTTCTCTATTTTGTATTTTTTTTAACTGGCCAATCGGAGGTTGATTTTGGAATAGCCCTCGTAATTTACCTGGCGATGTTGCACTAACCACTGGGGTTCAAAGGGTTCATCTGTATGTGTGGCCTGCATTACTTTACATTGACCTATAACGCACCTGCTGCAAGCGGTACTGTTTGAACTATATGTTGTGCGTGGTAGTTGTGTGTCACACTGCGTTTGGTGTGCGTCCGTGCAGCCTCATCTTGCACCTTCCAGTCTTTAGTTGTGATGGTTAGAACCCATTCTCGACCCTTTCTGATCAACTGGGGACTGAGGCGATGCAACATACTGTAAAGCGCTTTTTATCCCCGCCTTGTGATATCCAGAAATCGATTCACGAACCGACGAACTATGGAATATCCACATAAAATCACCAGCCTGCAGGGTGAGAAATAAGTACTTTCTGTAAGTATCAATTCCGAGTAGTTTTTGGACATTAAAAAAGAAGCGAAGAAGAATTGAGGATAGATAAAAATGGCGTGATGAGAATCCTTATAAATTTTACTCTTTTCCCAACACTTTACGATGTCCACATCGTTTAGAATGAATTCAGGCTTCCGTTGCGAAGTAGAGGAGAACTGCGCTCTTCTGGGTTATTGCGCAGCGAGTAGTGGTAATTTCGCTGAGTAGTAACCCAGAAGAGCGCATCTCTCAGTGATAATGAGTTGGGCGATGTGTGCTGCTCGTACTGGAGCCAAAGGAAATGTATAAAAAATTTTGGCCGGAAAACTTGAAATGAAGAGATGTTTAGGTAACCTTTGCTGTAGATCGTAGTATGATTCAAGCCTACAGGGATGACCAGCAATCCCTCCACACCTATAAAGGTAAAGGTAAAGCAGTCCCGTTACAGGTCTGGACAGGCCCAGAGGGTTCCGGGAAGTTAAGGCTCCCAGATTTTGTGACAACGGCATAGGAAATACTCCTGGTAATCATTTCTGTTAGAGGCTGAGTCGACCCCAGGGCCATTGTGCGATCGGAAGAATTTTATGTCAATGAAAATTCCACTGACACCAGCTGGGATCGAACCAGCGACCTTCCGATTTGTAGCACAGCACCTTAACCACTGTGCTATCGCGGTCCTCCCTCCACACCTATAACCACTTAAAAATCATAAGCATATGGTAACCTAACGTGTATCAACATCAGTAACTACCTGTGTTTCCCCATTTAACACGTGTCTGAAAATATTGTAGCATATTTATTTAAGTAACACATCAACAAATACACATATATAGTCTTTAATAATATAAAATTTACATTAAAACACATAAACGCGCATACATGTTTCGATCATACGATCATCCTCAGGGAGCATACTTTGTTCCTTGCTAAAGTCACAGTTTAAAACACTCAGTTAAACTGTAACTTTATATAGGGACAAAGTATGTTCCCTGAGGATGATCGTATGATCGAAACATGTAGGAGCGTTTTAAGTGTTTTAATGTAAATTTTAGATTATTAAAGACTATATATGTGCATTTGTTGGTGTATTACTTAAATAAACTACAAAATGAACGGTGCAACGATAAATGTAGCCTATTTATATTGTAACTTGTACTTTTAACACTGCTGCTGCTTGTCGTTTTATGTCAGGCATTTATTGCAATTCAAATTTCAGATTAACAACTAACTGATGCATAACACCAACTGTATGAAAATATTTTAACACGGTTGTATAGTTATGTATCATGCCTCTTCCACTTAGTCTTCTCAGCGATGTTATAAACTTACCTAATTTTAAATTTGAATTGCAAAAGTTGAGTCACACATAATGACTTAAGTAACAATATTAGCTATTTTCAAACGATGTAATAACTGTCGTCAGCTATTTATGTTATTATTCGTTTTTGTAAGATTTAGTATTAAACATGAATTTCAGTGGAGGTCAGAAGAGTAACGAAAAGTAACAATCATTTCACGGCTGTCATAATATGCTGATACCATTCCACTCGAAGAGAGTCGCCAGCAACAAAAAAGCGTACTGACGTCTTCATGTATTGTGCCCTATATTTTTACTGATTTTAACGATCTGTAGTTCCTTAACAGATGGTCACTAAAATTCCCTGCATCAAATTCCATGTAAATCCATCCAGTGGGAGCAGCAGTAAAACATGAGTACAGATGGACCGACGGGCCGACTGACTAAGGCTTTTATACCGTTTCAGTCAAAGATTCTCTCTTATGGAGGCTTAATTTCGCCAGGAAAAAGAAAGCAGTAGACAGTATAATATTAAAATGTATCGTAAAGAAGTAAGCTAGGTGGTAGTAGAGGGGATTGAATTGGCTTAAGTAAGGTTCCAGTACCGAATATTTAAGATGGTAATTAACCTTCTGTTTAGGCTGGAGTAGTGTCCGGGTTACAGCCCGGACACTACTTCAGCCTAACCGCACCTAACCTCCAACATACAGCAAACCAAGAACGAAACGACCAATGTAGTAATCAACATCACAGTCGCGAGCTCGTGATGATGGACATAGTAATGCTCGAAACATGTTGGAGCCTATAAGATAACAAGTAGCAACTAGTTGGTCTTTTATTCTTCAGTTATCACTGAATAAGCTCATCCGTGCGGTGTACAGGGCGAGGGACATTTTATTTTCCACCCTTAATCATAACAAAGGAAAAAGCCTGACACATGGACGCAAGATCTGCATGAGTCTTGCTGTGCTGCAAGTAAAAAACACTGCGCAGGTAGGTGCAAAACTTTGTAAATAGAAGCTCCTGTTTGTGGATTTTGCTGTGTAATACATTGCTATAATTCTGCCTTAATTAGCATCTACTTACTAAGAAACACTGCACGTGTATAAGTATCGTGCTATTCGGCACATCAGCATTTACTTTTCAACAAGTTGTTACAAGGCACAATATTTGTACAGCATTTTAGAGCTGCATAATTACTTACTTTCTTTACTTACTTATTTACTTACTTACCTACCTATTTACCTACCTACATACCTAGCTACCTACCTACCTACCTACCTACCTACCTACTACCACCCACCTACCTACTACCTATCTACCTACCTATTACCTACCTACTTACCTGCTTACTTACCTAGCTACCTACTTACGTACTTACTCACTTACCTACCTACCTACCTACTTACGTACTTAACTACTTACCTACCTACTTACTCACTTACCTACCTACTTACGCATTTACCTACTTACTTACGTGCTTGCTTACTTACCTACCCACTTACCTACCTACCTACCTACTTCCTTACTTACCTACCTACTTACTTAACTACCTACTTACTTACCTACTTATTTACTTACTTACTTACCAACTAACTTACTTACTCACCCCATGGAGCAGAGTCTTTCTTGAGAAGCTAACCGGTTTGCAGCTAGTCAAGAAATTCCCCACATTTTATGGAGCCCGAAGGTTCATTACCGCACTCACAAGCGTCCGCCAACTGTCTCTATCCTGGGCCAGCCCAATCCAGTCCATATACCCACATCCCACCTCCAGGAGATCCATCCTAATATTATCAACCCATCTAAGCCTAGGTCTCCTCAGTGGTCTCTTTCCCTCCGGTTTTCCCAGCAAGACCCATACACCCCCTCTCCTTACCCATACGCGCCACATGCCCAGCCCATCTCATTCTTCTCGATTTTATCACCCGCACGATACTGTGTTACTTTACGACTATAAACTATGTGATGGTTAATAAATGGAGAAGAATACGTAAGATCAGGAGAAGTTTGGTCTGAATAAAATTCTTCCAAGCTCTGGGACATTCGAAATTAAGTGCTTGAGATGAAGGTTTGGTATCTAGGATCGTTTTCTTTTGTCTGAATGCTGTTGTATTGAGTTAAATGCTCAGTGTCTCCACAGTTCATTACAACCACACGTACAGTAATACGTTTTTGAGCCATTTGCAAACATCGCGGTGGAGAGGAGTAAGATGAAGTTGGTGTAAGCGGAAGGATGGTAATGTTTATACTAATAATTGTCCAACGAGATGCAACACAAAGCAATCTATTTATTTTTCTGCAAGTTATCTTGCCAACGTGGCCAAGCTAGCTTGGCCACGTTGGAGGGAGGCAGCTGCACAAAAAATATGACCAGTACCGGAGAATGTAGTTACAGTTTTGTGTGCTCCTGATGATGGGTGTGGTTGACACCCGAAAAATGTAGAGTGAACTTGCAGAATAATAAATAGACTGCTTTGTGTTGCATCTCGTTGGACAATTATTACTATAGATCAGCGATGCACGGAACCATAAATATAAAAAGGATTATATTGTTTACTTTACATCACAATACCCCATTTACTTGTATGTGTAGATTTTTAAATGCCTTGACTTGACGTTCAAAAGTGCGCAGCGATTCCACCGATTGACCAGACAGGGCGAATATATATTTATTTAAGGTGTCTTTAACGGTCGTGTTAGTAAATATAAATTTATGTAACATCAGATGAGTTGATGGTAAAGTTAATAAGGAGTTGGAAGTGTTGATTTAGGGTGTTGTGGGCTCACATAAGGTACCGTCACAGTATTTATTTGGAGGACTGAATAAACCACGAAATAATAGTTTCGGGGTAGAGAGTTGACAGTGACTGGTACCTAATAGGAAGCAATTCCTAACAAATCCGCCGTCACGTCTGATGTAGAAGAGGGGAAGTACTGAGATTGGGTAAGGCCGTACGTGAGAATGTGTGTTGGCTCTGCATATAAAACTCTTTGTTTTCCGTACGTACATGTGTTTTGCTTTCCTTACAGAAAGTGCACGAAGTGAAAGTTTAAAAGGGAAGAACTTGTATCCGAACGTGTATTTGTCCTTTGTTTGACCTGTGAAATTTGTACGGCTACACGAGTATTAGCAGCGTGGATTTCATTTTGGTTCGTATCGACCCAACCTTGTCTTTTATTCAAAATAGAAATGTATCATATTTTTTTCAAAATTTAATTTAGCATAAAAAGTGTATATGCCTACGCTAAACAAAACAGGAAACGTGATTACATCCGAAAATTGTGTTTTAGATATTTTTCGATCTGTTCAGCGTTCAACGAAGTTTTTCCTTAGAAATAAGTTTTAACATTGCCATTAGCTTTGAAACAGTAAACGAATTTGGATCAAGGCCAATCATGTGTATAAAAGAGCAAGTTACTTATTGGTGAATGCATGTGTAATAGTGTACAATGTATGATACCTTTCTAAAGATTCAGGCTAGGTGCACTTGTAAGTGTTGAACGGAATTAAGACTATCTCATCTCTAGCTCTACCAGGCTGCTAGCACATGCATGTTTCTTTTTATTGTAACAACGGTTGAATTTGCGACTTTATAAAATTCGGTAACTTTAACTTGATTGGAGAAAAATATGCCATATTCTGCCAAAATGTAAGTTACTGTATTTGACCTCATTTGTTCGTTTCTTTTTATTGTAACAACGGTTGAATTTGCGACTTTATAAAATTCAGTAACTTTAACTTGATTGGAGAAAAATATGCCATATTCTGCCAAAATGTAAGTTACTGTATTTGACCTCATTTGTTCGCAACGTCTGTATTTGTTTATTTGTGAATATTCTATCCTTTTTACAGAGGTGGCACCAATTTGCATGCTATAAATTGCGGATAGCCATAATTACATATTTCAGGAATATCTTGAAATTTTGTACGAAATGAGCTGTCCAATGTTCCTACAACAAGCATTATGGCCTTATCAGTGTCCTTTGAAAATATTGCAAGGTTCAAGAGCTACGGATCGAAATTACCAAACCTACGCGATAGTCTTTATCGAATGAAATGTTTCTTTTGAAATACGCTTGTTACTGCATGGCTCAGAGTTGTGCAATTTACAAGGGTTTAAAAGAAATACAACACAACAAGTACGCGATTTGATCTCTGTTGCTAGTTGCATCTGTAACGATTTGGTTCAAGGACGCGCATTTTACACTTATAATCATTTCTGCTGTTCTGCACGAAAATAAGTTGTTGATTTGTTATAACAAAATCGTCCTTCTGTGGTCTGCGTTTGTCGCTTGCGCTTAAATCCTTGCGTCTTTCCACCAGCAGTGGCACAGCTGTTTAGAACTTCAGCTTCTATTCAGAAATGTGTCCACTTTTTGGTTGTGGATGTAGAATGTCGTTTAGGAATTGATTTTTATAAGAATGCGTAATGTATTTTAGGCAGTGAAGTATACAGAATCTTTCCGTAAATTATACGAACGTTGTTTGACGGTTTGCTCAATTGTTGTAACCGTTCACAAAATATTTAAAATCAATATATTTATCTCAGTATTTAACCAACTTGATGCACAAAATTTGTTTCACAATAAGTTTTATTTCATGCCTCTACATGTTTCGAGCACATGTGCTCACCATCAGGAGGTCAAAATTGTATTACACAGCCTCTGGTATCATCACACCTATAGGTGTGATGATACCAGAGGCTGTGTAATACAGTTTTGACCTGATGATGAGCATATGTACTCGAAACATGTAGAGGCATGAAATAAAACTTATTGTGAAACAAATTTTGTGCATCAAGTTGGTTAAATACTGAGATAAATATACTGAGATGCACGGTCAACAAAACGTCAAAATTTTAAATCAATATTTACGTCAATATTAGGCTTGGAGAAGTACAGGTACAACTAGTTATATGAGAAAACGAACAATAAGTATGATACTTCTTAGAATAAAAGGACTCTGCACCTATTTGTAGCTTTCCTTTCTTCCCCGAAGGAAAACTTGACCTATGATGTCACAGGGTTTTAGATGTCTCTCATTTCGTAGTTTAAATCGTTAGACAGATTAACACGAAACTCACGTGTGAACGGTAAGCCGTTCGAGGACACCCTCATGCCATATCATGACTGTGATGGGTGCCCGAACTCGTGAGATGGGGCCGAAATTGCTATAAGTTTATTTAGGGCCCTGAAATATTGTAATAATTATGTAACTTTCATCAAGATAGTCTGTTGCAGAATGTAAAATTATAGCACAGTGGTGGGCGCGAAATTTCTTTATCTTTCGGTTTTAGGTGGATTAACTGGATAGCTAGATAAATTAAGGAGATACCGCGTAAATATGTCTACAGATCGCGTATAAATGCTGTATATCAGTCACATTGGAAATACGGACTTTAGAAATACAGGTTTCGTTCGTTCATTCATTCGTTTGTTCGATCGTTCCGTAGTCTGTCTTACGACAGGTCCATGGCCTCTTCCAAAGCGAGTTCTCGACCAAGTGCGATCGAGAGCTTCCTCTTCCAATTTACAGTATCTTCTTGTTTCCTTACGGTCATCCAGTAGCTGCTTACATCTTGTTCCTCGTCTTCCCGTCACTTCTATCCATTTCTTCCTTCAAAAAAGGTGTTTTATAAGGCAGTTCGTACACAAGATGTAACCAATCCAGTTAGCCTTCATTCTTTTTATTGTTTGTAACATATTCCTCTCCTCCTTGACTCTTTGTAACACTTCTTCATTTCTCACACGAACATGTGCAAAGTAAGAGCAGTTTTTTAGCTACTATTTTTGCTTTCGACTTGTTTTTATCATATGGATACTACAAGTCTTCATTCCAGGCATTTGTTTTGAAAACTTCACAAAGCTACAATAGTCTGATAACTTATGGTATCAGTTAGCTTTACATTGAATCTGCCGCCATGTGATGTTGACATTATGATTGCTATAAGCGTGTTGCGGCGCTTGACCATTGTGGTGAAGCCATGTAGTGAGTTCTGTGTAACGTTTGGCTTCCTTCAGTTTGTGCAGGTCAGATAACGGAGCCACACGCGCAGACAGACGGAGAAATGTCCGCCAGTCCCAGTGACTCCGCAGAGGAGACATCAGCCGTATTTCCACCGACGTACATTGTAGTGCAGTTCTCACGCCACACGAAGACAGAGGCACTGGTGTGGCTTGTAGATAAAATACGTGGAAAACGAAGGCATGGAGGAGCCGAGCTGCTTGTAAGAAGGCAGCCTCATCAGGAAGGAGAGGTTCGTAGCACTTTGGTTGAGTAGAGGAGAAAATTGTACAGATCTGTGTGTGCGTGATTAGACACTGCTCCGTGAAAATAAACGTGGAATGGGTTGTGTAGCTCCACGCATTCGTGATGTCAACATTAGATCAAAAGTTTGCACACTACTGTCGCTTTAAACCGAGAAAAGAGCCATCCGGTACGAAATGGGTAGGAAGCTGAAATTTCCATTGTATTGCCCGCAAAATATTTTGAACATATTTTACTTCATTTTGAGGTGCGTCACCCCCGTTTTGTTGGTTCAGTAACAAAGAATTTTTGTATATTACACATACAGTCGAGCACAACTATATTTCACCTAGTAGCACAGTAGGTATACAACTACATGTTTCGGCCCCATATGTTGGCCATCTTCAGGTTGTGATTTAACTTACAGAGCAGCTATACAAGATGTGTGGGGTGTTCTTTTAGGGTATTGGGGGTTGGGTGGGGGGGAAGAGGGGGAACGATATCTCGTTGTTTCAATAGTGGGTACCATGACCTAGGGCTGTTACAAGTGAATTATCATTAGTTGTTTATGTACATATGTCAAAGTAGGTTACTATTCTTATGCTAAGGATATGTTATAATTGTAACATTAGTAATATTGGTGTCAATATTCTTAAAAC
>Ga0131853_10021111_pt1 | contig 11824 bp, 12 predicted proteins | sample TergutLab28metaG_FD_92764 | JGI IMG/M metagenome (GOLD analysis project Ga0131853, IMG submission 92764) | Labiotermes labralis P1 segment gut microbial communities from Petit-Saut dam, French Guiana - Lab288 P1 (version 2) (version 2) | ecosystem: Host-associated > Arthropoda: Insects >...
AGAATATTTGGACCTAGGAGGGACGAGGTAACGAGGGAATGGAGGAGATTGCATAACGAGGAGCTAAATGATTTGTACTCCTCACCCAATATTGTGCGGGTGATAAAACCGAGAAGAATGAGATGGGCTGGGCATGTGGCGCGTATGGGTGAGGAGAGGGGGACGTATAGGTTCTTGGTGGGGAAACCGGAGGGAAAGAGACCACTGGGGAGACAAAGGCGTAGATGGATGGATAATATTTGGGCGGATCTCCAGGATGTGGAATTTGGGTATATGGACTAGATTGGGCTGGCCCAGGATAGAGACAGGTGGCGGACGCTTGTGAGTGCGGTAATGAACCTTCGGGTTCCGTGAAATGCGGGGAATTTTTTGAGTAGCTGCAAACCAGTTAGCTTCTCAAGAAGGACTCTGCACCATGGAGTAAGTAAGCAAGCAATTGCTACGCGAACGCGTGCCCGTGTTATGTTACACACACATTGCGTGTCCGCTACCTACGTACCACTCCAAATATAGGCACACAAACAGCAAAATACAAACACTGGATATAAGTGACAGAGAAGGTAAAGACGAAATAATTTACATCCCACTATTTGAAAATCCACTTTAATATTATACTCCCATCTGGGCCTAGGTCTTCCAAGCTGCCTCTCTCCATAAGCTCTCCCCAACTTAACTCTGTATGCACCGCTCCTCTCCCCCTTACGTGCCACGTGCACCGCTCATTCCCCATCTTCTTGATTTGATCACCCCAAAAATATTTCCTATGGGGTACACAGCATAAATGTGGGCCGGGTAGCTCAGTCGGTATAGCGACTGAGCTACGGGCTGGACGGTCCGGGAACGAATCCCGGTGGGGCTTGATTTTCCGGCCGTCCAAACCGGTCTTGAGGCCCACCCAGCCTCCTGTAAAATGTGTACCGGGTCTTTACCTGGGGTAAAGTGCGACCGGGGCGTGCTGTTGACCACTCACCCCCTTCTAGTGTCGCGGTCATGGAAGAGTAGAGCTATACCTCTACCCACCCTCTGGGCCACACCGGGCCTGTAACGGGATCACTTTACTTTCACACAGCATTAAGCTTCTCGATATGTAGGATTGAAACTTCTTAAGTAGTGACATTTTGTGTGACATTAGGACCATTCGAAATAACTTTATCTCTGATCCATGTTCATCGCCTTCACCAAACACCTTTCAAATGTACAGGGATTAAAGTAATTGGTTCTCGTTACTTTTATGTGACTACGTGACTGTATAAATTTTATGTTTTTGGCAACGTGCATTACAACACAATTATAAAACACAAACGAAATACACTTTTTCTGAACCAATAAAATTATATATTAGTCTAGAAAAAGTGCACCGGATACAAGCCGGTAGGTCGCGTGTTCGATTCCTGATGGTATCACTGAATTTTTCATTGACATCCTTCCGGCCGCACTATGGCTCTGGTTTCGTCTCAGCCTCTAACAGAAATGAGTACGAGGATTATTTCTTGGGGGTAAAGGCGGCATTTGCGTTTGGCTGACAACCTTACCACCTTTATGTGATGATTGTCTTGAAATCTGTAACCCTCAGGGCCTGTCCATCCCTGTAATGGGATTGCTTTATCCCTTAGCCTCTTAACGTGGAGAATATGGTGAGCTCTTAATAATGCCATCAGATGGCAGATGGGATTTAAATCGGCAGTTAAAAGTTAACTTTACCTTATATTGTGTAACTGCTACAGTTCTTTACGTTACGATTTTTTTACTCTGAACTTGCACACTCCATTAGAGACCCGGCTGTAGTCCCCAAGTAATGATAAGGAAGGGAAAAGAAGGTGAGTTCAGCATTTCTAAACCGAACTGTCTGAGCTGGAGGCGAGGTCATGTCTTGTAGGAAAGAAAACCAATTGCGCCTTGTAAGGCAGCTAACCAGTAAATTACAGTGCTTCTTTGGCACATCAGAAAACTGCTGGGCGCAGCAGTACGCGAAGGCCGTCAGATAGGCTACTGCAGTGTTTCTAAACCGCCGGGCCGCGGATCAGTACCGGGCCCTGGTATAAATTATATCGGGCCGCGAAGGATTCTACTGGAATTGATATTTACTTACTCCATGGTGCAGATTCCTTCTTGAGAAGCTAACTGGTTTGCAGCTAGTCAAGAAATTCCCCGTATTTCACGGAACTCGAAGGTTCATTACCGCACTCACAAGCGTCCGCCATCTATTCCTATCCTGGGCCAGCCCAATCCAGTCCATATACCCAAATCCCACCTCCTGGAGATCCATCCTAATATTATCCACCCATCTACGCCTAGGTCTCCCTAGTGGTCTCTTGCCCTACGGTTTCCCCACCAAGGTCCTATACAACCCCCTCTCCCCACCCTTACGCGCTACATGCCCAGCCCATCTTATTATTCTCGATTTTATCACCCGCACAATATTGGGTGAAGATTACAAATCATTTGGCGCCTCGTTATGCAATCTCCTCAATTCTCCCGTTACTCCTGGAATTAATAACTAATTTAAATGTAATTTTATATTTGTCAACATGCCACACCGTACGCATAATTGTACTAATACTCTTTATGACTATGCCATAATTATTAATACTTATGTAAGTTTAATGTATGAACTTAAAAAATGTTTGTATGCATGTAAGTATGTATGTATGTATGTACGTAAGTATTTATGTATGTATGTGTGTAGGTATGTACATATGTAAGTATATACGTATGTGTGTGTATGTATATATTTATGTATGTATGTAGGTATGTACGTATATACGTATGTATTTGTGTATGTATGTATGTATTGTACTTATGTATGTAAGTATGTTTTTATGTATTATTTATGTATGTATGTACGTACGTATGTATGTATTTATGTACTACGTATGTACGTATGTATTTATGTAAGTATGTAGGCATGTATGTATGTGTATTTGTATGTATGTATGTATGTATTTGTATATATATATATATGTGTGTGTGTATTTGTGTATATAAATGTATGTATATATGTATGTATCTGTGTGTATGTATGTATGTACGCATTTATGTATGCATGTACGTATGTAGGTATGTATGTATGTATGTTTTTATATATGTACGTATGTATATATATGTATGTATTTATTTATGTATGTATGTAGGTAATATGTATGTAGGTATGTTGGTATGTGTGTATGTATGTATGTATGTATATATGTATGTACGTATGTATTTATGTACTTATATGTGTAAGTATGTATATATTTATGTATGTACGTTTGTGTTTCTGTATGTATGTACGTATATACTTATATGTGTATATATGTATATACATATATATGTACGTATGTGTGTCTGTATGAAAGTATGTACGTATATAAGTATTTATGTAAGTATGTGTGTAGGTATGTATGTATGTAAGTATGTATGTATTTTTTTTTTGTAGGTATGTATGTATGTATATATGTATGTAGGTATGTAGGTATATATGTATATACGGATGTGTGTATGTACGTACGTATGTATGTATGTACGTATGTATTTAAGTATGTATATATGTATGTATGTACGTATGTGCTTATGTATTTACGTATGTATGTATGTATGTGTGTACGTATGTATGTATGTATGTACTTATGTACATATGTACGTAATTATGTATGTATGTGTTTATGTATGTAAGTATATATATGTGTATGATTATATATGTATGTATTTATGTATGTGTGTGTATGTACGCAATTACATAAAGTGTATGACAAACTATAAGGGAAAAGACGTAGCAGTAAAGCAATCCCCTCCCACACCACAAATACTGACACACCTACATTTATTCTTAACCTCCGAACTAGAGGTACGTGACTGTTCGGCTTCACGTAACCTCCGCTTCACCCCGATACATAACTCCATGAGAGTGGTTGGGACCCAAACTCGGTCTGGTTGTTTCGGAAAAAAAATTTCTTTTGACATCCGGATATCGAACCCCGAATAGTCCGGTCCGTAGCTTAGTCACTGTAGCAACTGAGCTACCGCAGCTACACTTATTAATGATAGAAAAAATTATGTGACGTAATATCGGACGACGAAGTTCTTCTGTGTAATGATTTGAACAGCTGAGGAAAGAAGCGAACATCAACTGTTTTCAAGCCGTAATGTGTTGTGATTCACTTGGAAATCTTCATGTTCGTACCGTGCATCAATGACGATTGAAACACTTTATTATCCAACAGATCCATAAATATAAAATTCGTAGATACAATTAGAAATATTTATATTTGTATAGGTTTTAAAATATTTTATAATAATTCTAAATGTATCTACTAATTGTATATTTGTGCATATTATGCGGGTGATAAAATCGAGAAGAATGAGATGGGCTGGGAAAGTGGCGCGTATGGATGAGGAGGGAGGGGTGTGTGGGATCTTGGTGGGGAAACCGAAAGGAAGGAGACCACTCGGGAGACATGGGCGTAGATGCGTGGATAATATTAGGACGGAACTCTAGGAGGTGGGATGTGGATATATGGACTGGATTGGGCTGGCCCAGGATAGAGACAGGTGGCGGACGCTTGTAAGTGCGGTAATGAACCTTCGGATTCCGTGAAATGCGGGGAATTTCTTGACTAGCTGCAAACCTGTTAGCTGCTCAGGAAGGACTCTGCACAACGGAGTAAGTAAGTAAGTAAGTAATTATATTTTTGTGTGTTTTAATCACTTGGAAGTGCTGGAGAAAACGTGAAACGTAGCGGGTAAACGGATGCCCTAAGCTAGTTTCGAACCACATATGTCCTGAGTATCGCTCCAGAGCCTGACAGCGATGTCAGGCACATTAATCGGCAGCTGGCACCAACCAGGGTTTCTGTTCGCTCAATATTGGAGGGAGGAGACACAAAGATACTTTTTCCATAAACGCAGCCCGTGAATTACAAAAATGGACATTTGGTTGGACTTTGTGTTCCACGAAACCGGCACTGAACTACACATTTTCATGATGATTTTTAAAGTTACGAATCAATAAGCTCTGAATACATTACGATTTCTCCTTCACATAAAAATAAATGAAAAATTAGTAAAACTGTAAAGGTAAAGATCGCCCTGGAAGAGGCCACGAAGGCCCAGAAGGGGAATTTGAGGTATATACTCTTTCCTTAACCTCGGCGCTAGATGGGGTGGGTGGTCAACACCACGCCCTGGCCGCTTTACACTCTGGAAAGACCCGGTACTCATTGTATAGCAGTCTGGGTGGGCCCCAGGGCCACTTAGGACGGGCACGGAAAATCTCGGCACAAACGGGATTCGATCCCCGGACCGTCCAGCCTGTAGCGAGTCGCTATACCGTCTGTAATACCGAATTTTGGTAGGATAATAAGAAAGAATTGGTAGCTCAGTCGGTATAGCGACTGAGATACTCGCTGGACGGTCCGGGATTGAATCCCGGTGGGGCACGAGACTTTCCGCCTGTCCAGACCGGCCCTGGGGCCTATCCAGCCTCCTGTACAATGGGTACCGGGTCTTTCCCGGGGGTAAAGTGCGGCCAGGGCGTGCTGCTGACCACTCACCCACTTCTAGTGCCGCGGTCATGGAAGAGTAGAGCTATATCTCTACCCACCCTCTGGGCCACACCGGGCCTGTAACGGGATCACTTTCACTTTTTTAATATGAGAGAATCACTTGGGAACGCTAAGCGTGGATGAAAATATGCTAATATGCTAATACACATACAAATACCGGGACACGCAGCCCGAGTTACAGATCGCTCTATACAACAACCCGTAACGAACAACTGAATGGAGCCGAGTCCTTCCTGAGAAGCTAAATGACAACATCCAGTCAGACATCCCCGTATTTCATGGAACCTGAAGGCTCATTACCGCATTCACAAAGTCCTACCACCTCTTCTATTCTGAACCATATCAATCCATTCTACGCCCCACAATTTGATGGTCCGTCTTTATATTACCCTCCCATCTACGACTAGGTCTTCCAAGAGGTCTCTTTCCTTCAGGGTTCCCCCACAAAAGCCATATGTTCAACTATCCACTAGTCCATGTATGTCACATGCCCCGCTCAAAACCGTAAATGTACAATCAAACACTGTACTGGGTTATTCAAAATGATTGTCGGAGTTTTAACAACTTGTCATAAACAATACACTTGAGATAGGAGGATATTTATTTTTTAATTTAATAGAACAACACTCCAAGTTTTTGTTACATACCTTACAGGTCCTCTATATGTGCATCCTTTGTGATTCTACAAACATCAACACGATAATAGATAATTACCGCTGACATGCTACAAACAGTTTGGAACAAACTCGATTATCGTGTTAATGTTTGTAAAATCACAAAGGGTGCACATATAGAGCACCTGTAAGGTATGTAACAAATACTTGGTGTGTTTTTCTATTAAATACACATACTGCTATCTAAAGTGTATTGTGTATGACAAGTTGTTAAAACCCCGACAAACATTTGGAATAACCCTGTATTTACCATGGCCAGTGCGACATCTGTTTTAACAGACATAAGTTCAGACCCAGACGAACACGTCGTACAAAATAGGGACGGGTGGTGGACGCTTGTGAGTGCGGTAATGAACTTTCGGGTTCCGTGAAATGCGGGGAATTTCTTGACTAGCTGCAAACCAGTTAGCTTCTCAAGAAGGACTCTGCACCATGGAGTTAGTAAGTGCATATAGTTGGTTTTATTATAAGAAACGAGATACGTAACTAACCGAAACTAAGCTACTATAGTTGGATGACCAGAAATAAGAAACCACCAAAAAAAATTATTTTATTTTATTAATGGATTAGTGGTTTCTCCAAGGAGTAGTAGTTCCTTGTTCCGCTAACAGAGAGCGCTGGCTGCGCTTCTGTCGAACACTGAGCAGTGTTGCTACCGTACGATTCGTTTGACAAGTTAAAGATACGTTTCTTGCCAAAGTTGTCACCTAAAATGAGTCTCGCTGGCAACACCTAATACCACTCTTATTCCATAAACAAGTCACTGAATCCTTCTACACACATTATTGTCAATTTATAGCCGCGTGTAACATTCGCTTCCCGCCAAATTTCTTGCTTCACAATTGACACATCAAATATCATGTCAACTATGATATCAGCAGTTGATAAAGCGTCACACGATAATCTGCTGTAGAATAAGGCTCCGTTTTCGCCCACTGATCCGTTGCTTGCCCCTCTAATACCAACGTCATAAGCTTGGCGTCTCTCTTGTACTGTGGAAGACGAGTTTATCTTCGGTTTAGCAGCAATTTTTGCAGTCTTCGAACGTCACGGGCGACAGAGAGGCGCAGAAGAGAGTGTCAGTAATGGTGGGGAATCACATGAACTGTCGATCAGCACACTTAACACTGTAACGGGGTCGCACTGTATTTCAGAGAAGATTTTTATAGTAAATAAAGGGTGACTACGTGTTGACAGGAAGTATTTCGTTAGAAGACTTGACGCAAAACACTAGCTGAATAATCAGGGCGGTTGACAACCTTCAAAATGATTTACTTCTATATCATCACGTGGTTTTAAATGCTCTTAGGCGTGACTTTACTGCTACATATAACAGCATGACATCCCCTGTTTACCTTAAAACAAAGACATACGCCATATTAGTTTACCCTCCCTACATTCTTTCATATTTGTTAAAATGTTTTTTCTCTCCTATAGATACACCAAATGCGCCAAGTCACGCACACACACACAATGGAAACCTGAGGCCAAAAAAATCTCAACCGAGAACAACAACCCCGAAGGGAACCCAGAAGACGTCAAACATACTAATCCACAAACCACGCACCCCCAACCCAATTGAATACCACAGACAACACAACCTATTATCACGGCACCCAAACAACCCCCCCCCCCAATACCTACCCATAAACCTTACATCCTACCAGTCATTGACCATTAGACTTCCCACTAAATAAACTGATTGTAACGCGTAACGATGATGAGATCTCAGCATCACCTAGCAATATAGGCATATATATGATACTCTTTGAGCAAAATTGTAATAACCTGAAGATGGCCGATATTGACCTAAACATGTAGTTATTTTTTCCTATTAAATACCATCATAAATCCATAGCACCATAGATGTGGTTTTGTGACTGATATTTTCCTCACCATTAGTCTTTCGACACAACGAGAATTAGATCCTGTAACAATTTTGACGTTCAGGTAACCGTGCATCGTGACAAATTCCTATAATAAAACCAACTAGATGCACTAATTTCTCAAATTTATTTTTGGAATAAAACTCTACATGCTTCGGACAGTTCCTCTGTCCGTCATCAGGAGTTTTTCACTGTAAACACAGCAATGGTATATGTCATACAGGTATTTTTTTCTCTTTTCTCTGAATTTTCGTTATACCATATTGCCGCGTTAGTTTTGTGCAGTTCTTCTTTGGTTTTACTGTACTGATATGTTTCCTTTGCCTCTTTGACATTGACGAATTTGACGTTCAAGTGACGTCTGTATGACATATACCATTGCTGTGTGTACAGTGAAAAACTCCTGATGGTGGACAGAGGAACTGACCGAAACTTGTAGAGTTTCATTCCAAAAATAAATTTGAAAAATTTAGGTATCTAGTTGGTTTTATTAAAAGAATCTAGTAACAACTTCACAAAATTTTGACGTTTTTCTCACCGTGCATCTCAGACAAACATAACCTTAGAGATACAACAACTAATCAGCAATTTATACGATTTTATGACTAGATAGACTAAGCAAACATAAATGTAAATAGACATAGTACCGTTCTAATAAGTTTAATAACTGGATAAACATAACTTCTACATGACATAGCATGTTTATAGATAGTAATACACAGTAATCACACCCAAAAAATTCACACAAAAATTTTACTACTATTTGCTCATATTTAAAGAATTGTATTTTAGTAATTTTAGACCACTCATTTGTTTCAGTGTGATGATACCAGAGGCTGTGTAATGCAATTTTGACTTCCTGTTGATGAGCACATGTGCTCGAAAGATGTAGAGGAATGAAATAAACTTATTGTGAAACAAAAATTTTGTGCATCAAGTTGGTTAATTACTGAGATAAAAAACTTCGCAAATGTATCAATAAATCATCCACTTACGTCGCAGAATCTTTCAAAGCCATAGACGGGAAAACCAATCAAATTTTGTTCTTTGTCAAAATGACCGCCTTCAAATTGCTTTTTAATTGTCAAATTTGAGAACAGGTCCTCGATGCAAAGGGCTTCATAATTTGTGCTGCTCTTAATAAAATGTTATTTGGAAGACCACAAGTGAAATATACGGACAGGGCATGCAGCATGCATGGGAGAGAATGAAATGCAAATCTGAAATAAATGCACCACCTGGAATACATAGCACAGGTGAATAATATTAAGATACACCTTGGTGGATAAAAATGTGATAGTTTGGAGTGGATTTAACTGGCTAAGGATGTGTATAAGCGGCGGGTTCTAGTGAGCACAGCCCTTAACTTTCGGATTCCATGAAAGTTGAGTAATTTCTTGCCAAGTTGTGTGACTATTATTGTTCTAGAGGGACTGTGGTTAAATCATGTGTTAGGTTATCCGGGCATCTGGTGGTGGTGGTGGGGGGGGGGTGATGACGTCACGTACAAGTCTTGTCCGGGACATCGAATATGCAGGGGAAATTCTGTGCTTTACTTTGCCTCCCAACTGACGTGACGTCCTTCCAGTAGGACACGATTACCCAATATTCTAGCCTTCCACAACGCTCCCCATCACGTTTCACTAAGCACAACCTCCACGTCTGACCCAAAACCGTCGAATTTCAAGCAGCTCCGGAATGTTTCTATCCTTATGGGCCAGTAAAATAATTTCATAATAAAATCGCGAGAATAACCACTGCATTTCATTCACATTCGTACCGTGCATCTTGATATTATCATAGCTTAATTCATTCACCAACTGATGCACTAGAGAATTGTCTTGAACAACAATATTAAAATTTACATTAAAATTTACGTTAAAACAGCTCCCACATGTTTCGCTGTTACAGTTACACCATCATCAGGGAGCGCATTAATTTGTGCTTACTAAAGTTACAGTTGTTAAAATAGTCAATGTCGGAGCTGTTTCAATGTAAATTTTAGTATTTTTTAAAGACAACTCACTAGTTCATCAGTTGGTGAATAAATAAAACGTTGATAACCAATGCCTTGTTTAAGTGAAGTTATTTTGAAAAAATACTATACGTCAGTCTACAACACAATATTTATTACTGGTATATATGTCAGGGCGACATGTTTCGACCTAGTCGGTCGTCCTCAGGCCCTGCAAGAAAACAGATCCAAGAGTTGTTAGTTTTTCTGCATTGTGGGATCTCAAATGCTCACAAGTTTCAGTTGCATAAGTTGCTTCTATAACTGAAACTTTTGAGCATTAGAGATCCCACAATGCAGAAAAACAAACAGCTCTTGGATCTGTTTTCTTGGAGGGCCTGAGGATGACCGAATAGGACGAAACATGTTGCCCTGACATATATACCAGAGTATATAAAACGAATGTTGTGTTATTGACTGACGTATAGTGCAGGGTTATTCGAAATGATTGTCGGGGTTTTAACAACTGCCACCTCGTTCTCCAGATGCAACCCCTTGTGATTTCTTTCTATGGGGTTACGTCAAGGATCGGATTTATGTTCCTCCTCTTCCCGCAAGTATCCCGGAACTGAAGGTACGAATCAGAACCGCCACTGAAACCATCAACGCTGACATGCTACAAACAGTTTGGAACGAACTCGATTATCGTGTTGATGTTTGTAGAATCACAAAGGATACACATATAGAGCACCTGTAAGGTATGTAACAAAAACTTGGAGTGTTGTTCTATTAAATAGAAAATACATATACTGCTATCTCAAGTGTATTGTGTATGACAAGTTGTTAAAACCCCGATAATCATTTCGAATAACCCTGTATTTAAAAACAAAATAAGAAAAGACAAATATGGCAGTGAGAATTATGCCAAAAAATTTATAGGTTAACATATATAAGGAAATAAGGATACAGAATCACAGTCTGAATAGAACTTTATGGTACATTTAAACGAGCAACATGTTTCGGCTATTATTTTAATGAATGTACCGTGCGTTTTTTATTTTTCTTATTGCTACCAGCAGATGCATAATTAGCCCTTTACAGATGAACCGCAGACCGCTTTAATTAAAGACCCAGTCCGTACCGCGCTGTAAAAACTTTTCATCTCGGTTATAAAAACCAATCAGTTTATGCTGTAAGTGGCACAAGTCGCCGTTTGTTCTCAGATAAATACAAAACATATAAATACAGTGTGGGCAGAGCGTAGATCTCAAGTGTATTGTGTATGACAAGTTGTTAAAACCCCGACAATCATTTGGAATCACCCTGTATAATTTGTATTTCAAAGTCAAGTTATTTTGTTACAAGTAAGTAAAAAACTATTACATTTACGTTAATTCTGTAACTATTAAGTACAACTGTGTGGGGGCAGCAGTTTGGCTGTAACCTCCACCAAGATATGATAAGAATAAGTGGAACCTTACCTCCACGATCCTTCATGGTGTGTAAAGGAAAACTTTACTTTAAAGAAATGGCCAAGTGGATGTTGTGGGTATCATATTCGTTAAGCGTTAATCCCTCAATTCCTCAATTAATCGCACAGGACAAATTAAAATTATCGTTTCAAAGAGCGGTGGTTACTATATGTAGCACCGGGTTTAACACGAAAAAACTGTACATTACCACCATATTACTTACTTACACCACGGAGCAGAGTCCTTCTTGAGTAACTAGTAGGTTTTCAGGTAGTCATCTGCCGTCTGTTGGCATTAT
>Ga0131853_10021115_pt1 | contig 11822 bp, 7 predicted proteins | sample TergutLab28metaG_FD_92764 | JGI IMG/M metagenome (GOLD analysis project Ga0131853, IMG submission 92764) | Labiotermes labralis P1 segment gut microbial communities from Petit-Saut dam, French Guiana - Lab288 P1 (version 2) (version 2) | ecosystem: Host-associated > Arthropoda: Insects >...
AGTGCGGTAATGAACCTTCGGGTTCCGTGAAATGCGGGGAATTTCTTGACTAGCTGCAAACCAGTTAGCTTCTGAAGAAGGACTCTGCACCATGGAGTAAGTAAGTAAGTAAGTAAGTAAGCAAGCAAGTAAGTCGGCCTACTGCAAGTTTGCCTTCAACACACCTTCGACGCCACGGTTTCTCCGAGAATATTCTGTGGCATTTGCTCGCCTTTAAATTTTCACATTTTACATTTCGGAGCTGAGTTGGCCGTGTAGCACAGTCGGTATAGCGAATGAGCTACGGGCTGGACGGTCCGGGGGATCGAATCCCAGTGGGGGGCGATATTTTCCGCACCTGTCCAGACCGGCCCTGGGGCCCATCCAGCCCCCTGTACAATGGGTACCGGATCTTTCTCGGGGTAAAGAGCGGCCGGGGCGTGACGCAGACCCCTCACTACTTTCTAGTGCCGTGGTCAAGAGAGAGTTGAGCAATACCTCTACTCTCCCTATGGGCCGTACGGCCTGTACAGAGCCTCAGTGCCTGTACAAGGGTACACTTTACCTTTACCTTTACATTTTTGAGCTGGCCTGTTCAGCAGTTAAATATGGTTCCCAACATGTGGCTAACCATGCTGCTTTGTGAAAACTTAGCGCTAGAGTGTGGAGAGTGGTCTGTCGTATATTGTAATGCAGTAAAGGTAAAGTGATCCCGTTACAGGTCCGGTGTGGCTCAGAGGATGGGTAGAGGTATAGCATGACCGCGGCAATAGAAGGGGGTGAGTGGTCAGCAGCACCCCCCGGCCGCACTTTACCCCTGGGAAAGACTCGGTACCTATTTTACAGGAGGCTGGGTGGGCCCCAGGGCGGAAAATCTCGTCCCAACCGGGATTCGATCCCGGACCCTCCAGCCCGTAGTCAGTCACTATACTGACTGAACTACCCGGCCCACCATTTTAATGCAGTGCTGTTTAAATTAAACTTCATAGAATGTGTTAAATCAGGTATACGAGGCCCATGTTTAATTAATGAATTAATTAAACTTTTAATTGCCTATTATTTTTCAATGACACGACAGTCCCCATTGGGACAAGGACTTGTAATTGTCGAGGCATCACGATCACACTTAGACACACCACACTGGGTGTGACTTATCTGGACGAGTGATCAGCCCGAAGCAGAGACCTGTACTCGACAACACACAACACTCACAACAGACACACATCAATGCCATGGCGGGATTCGAACCCGCAGTCCCAGTGAGCGAGCTACCGCAAACCCACGCCTTTGACCGCGTAGCCACTGGGATTGATCATAGCCTATTATAGTGGTGGAAAATGAAGCTTTGATATCGATTTCTTTTTCATTCAATGCCCTACGATAGATCTTTGTTTTTTACTGTCCTGCAATTTAATATTTCCGTTAACTGTAAACAGATATTAACGTGTGAATTTAACGTGTGTTTAGTGTAAACAATACTTAATGGCAGCCTTCACTTCGTTTTTGCCCCTAGGCAATTCGTTGTTTGAAATTTGAAAGACACAAAGTGTTCGATTTTATCAGTGTTTTTCTTGAAATCGTTAGGTTTAAGTTATCTGTTAATGAAACTCCAACCAGATGCAATAGTATGCAGATATTTATATACTTAACAAAGTCACTTTACATGTTTCGAGTGTCACAGCACCCATCATCAGGAGTACTAAAAACTGTAACCGCAGCCTCCGGTACAGGTCATAATATTGGTACAGCTACTTCCCTCCAACGGACTGGTTAGTGCGACTCGCACAAACCAGTCCGTTGGAGGGAAGTAGCTGTACCAATATTATGACCTGTACCGGAGGCTGCGGTTACAGTTTTGAGTACTCCTGATGATGGGTACTGTGACACCCGAAACATGTAGAGTGACTTTGCAGTAAATAAATATCTGCATACTGTTGTATCTGGTTGGATTTTTATTAACATTGAATTACGATGCACGGAACCATGAACTTAAAATTTAAATTATCTATATCCGTATGCATGAAGTCATGTTTGGCATTTTTAAATGTGGAAGTAATAACATGGTGAAGGCATAACAACTCTTCACGCAATGCCTACATAATCCTACCATTATTTTATATGGCATCTATCGATTGTCACCTCCTGTCGGCTCGTGCCTTTATCGCACTGACTTAGCGCACTCAGGCGATCGACCACACGCGCGGTGGAGTAGCGGGATTTCTAGATCACACACAACGACGCACCACAGTCGGTACGACTCCCCTGGACGAGTGATCAGCTCGTAGCAGAAACCTCTACCTGGCAACACAAAACACTCACAACAGACAAACATCCACGTCCCCGGTGAGATTCGAACCCACAATCTCAGCAGGCGAGCGGCCTTAGACCTGCGCCTTAGACCGCGCGGCCACTGGGACCGGCACACTAAAACACTAGTTATGTAATAATATTTTGAAACATTACATTTGTTCGAATACACACCTGCTCCTTCGAGCAGGATCGTCTTTAAAAAACTGTTATCAAGCTAGTAGAGAAACCTTCCACCAACCCACCCAGCCCAGTATATGGATCCCGAAATTATATAACCCTTTTTAACAACATCTGTCCGCTTGCCCCCAGTCATAAGCCAGATGAATCCAATCTACGTCCTCCCATCCTGTTTCGTAGATATCCATTGCAATATTGTCCTCCCTTTTACGCCTAGATCTTCCAAGTTGTTCTTTTCTTCAGGTTACCTCACTAAAACCCTGTAAGCACTGTCTCCCCTTCCATGCGTGCCACATGCCCCACCCCACTCATTCTCCTTGACCTGATAACCCTAATAAAACAGGGCGGACTACGCCCAGATTCACTGCCTTAACAGGTGTAAGCTAAGTTGTTGGTAGGTGATATCAGAGTATACTGGTTGTGGTGTAGTGACACTAGTTGTGCCACTTCCAATTGACATTTATTTCGTATCGTCAGTACTGGTGTAATAATGCATTGAATTGCGCATACATCTTTGTGTCAGCCGAATCTGACCTGAATACTGTATAAAATTTCGGATTGTACTTATAGAAAACACACAACATATATATTATAAAGTTAATGATGTTCAGGACAAGCATAGTTTTTTCTGACTACCAGCTGAAATTGAAGGTTACTGAACAAAGGGCTGAGTTATTAACCTTAAACCAGGTGCACATATGATTATGATTGTTTATTAGCCCTCTGAACGTATAAATTAATCTGCACGTATATAAATATTCGGTTCGTACCTCACAGAAAACACAGCGTGGTTCCATTAGAAAGACGAACGGCTGAATGTTTTATTACAGAATAAAGGTTTCGTGTTGTGAGAGTTGTATACAGTATGTAATAAATGCACTGCCTGAATAAAATATAGGAATTTTTATTGCTGAACCTGTCCGTGCGCACAGTAATTACTGGGCTATAGGTGTTGTATTAGCGGAACGATTCACATAAATCAGTATGGAACGAGAGGTAAAGGGAAAGCCGAATTAATAAAGAAACAAATGGACAGATGAATGGCTAAGCAGTTAAGTGGGGCGTAACATTGAAGTTTTTAGGCAAATTTGCAACGTTGCGAAAAGCGACTACAGGCTTCTTTATGTCTGTCCGTCCGCATTGAACAACTCGATTCCGACCGGACGGATATTCATGAAACTTGATAGTTGAGGGCTGTTCGAATGTCTAGTGAGAAAATTAAAGTTTCATTCCAATATGACAAAATTGACGGGTACTTTACATGAAGATCTTTATATATTTGTGGTAATATGGCTCATAATTGTTCTCATAATGGTAAATATTTTACCAAAATTTGTAGAGAAAACAAAAACGCGCATTTTGTCTTAAATAAACATTTGCCAAAAATCTTGCCCTTTATGAGATAATTAAAAAAAATGGAGTTTTTTAAATTTTTACTGCAAACTTGGTTACGCGAACGCGTTACAATATTAACTTTATGCATGAATTGACCATGTTGTTTAAATTACAGTCGAAAATGGAAAATACAAAATTTCTTTTTGTCGGGTAAGTGCTTTTTTTTTAAGTGCTAAATATTCTGTGTCGTCCTTTGTGTGCAGGCATTGTGCATTTGTTATTTCATTTCCCACTTGACGAAAGCAGTGCAGCGCCTCTGTAGGAATTATGACCAATTCCAGTCTTTGTGTTAGGACTCGGACCATCTGCTGCTGTTATGTACAGTTACACGGCTTCAGCCGTCATCTGTCGTTTGCTTTATAGTCTGGTGAAATACGTTTGTGATGATGTTGCTTGTTTTGAAAGACGACTAGTGATGTAACACGCGTCATTAAATGATGTCTTATACGAACACAGCTGATGATTTTGTGTAACATCTTTGCGTATCGCTTGGCGAATATGAAGACTAAAGCTATGCTACTCAATTATTATACCAACCACTGCACATATATAAAATTTTTATAAAATCTACACATTAAAACGTTAAAAACGCTCCGACATGTTTCGGTCCTAGTACCATCATCAGGGAGCTATATCGTCCTTGCTAAAGCCACACTATAAAAAGTCACATTAATTTCGCTGTACCAGTTGGGTATTGTGGCAGCATGCCGGTAATATAAATTATACCAAGCAAGTATCGTCAAAATAAATATTACAATAGTTTTGTACACAAATAATTAGGCTTGTTGGACCGACTTTAGCAAGGACGATATGGCTCCCTGATGAAGGTCCTAGGACCGAAACATGTCGGAGCGTTTTAATGTTTAAATTTTATAAATTTTATATGTGTGCAGTGGTTGGTATAATAATTGAGTAACTCGACAACATGCACGGTGTAACAACGAAAATACCACAAGCTATGCTTTACTGATTTTTGTAAATGAAGTTATTTTGAAACGGTTAAAGATGCATTTACTTCTGAAGAAGATTTATGTTTTAGCGTCTTGCTAAACGAAGAGCGCTGTGCCGTGTAAGGATGGTCAGCATACGGTCCTAAGTGGCTGGACCGTAATCGTGGAGCGTACCATTACTGTACACGAGGTTCTACTGCGCAGTCGCAGATCGTTCCAGGGCAGACGTTAATGGCGCGTGGCGGGAAAACTGCTGCCAGAAACCGTTCGTCAGTTGTTTCTCGCCGGACTGCAGTGTCGGACGCGATAGTGAACTTTTATTGGGAGTTCATCGAGATGTGATCGTAGTGTTTAAAGTTTATCGTTTTGAAGGTGGGCAGTGATTTGCGTATCGATATTTGTGCGTGTGTGGTTTCTGTGAGGTAGCTGATCCTTCAGTGAAGTGACGTGAGGACAGGTTACTGTGGTCTTGTTACTGCATTTATTTTGTTTGAACGTGTACCAAGAGATAAGGTGTGGTACCGTATGATTAATTTGGAGAGCATCGATTGTCATTCTTATCGCCATTTGTCGTAATGCCTTAGGGCAGTTAATTACCTTACATTTTAAAGCGACGTACTGCCAGTGTTAATGTTTGTTAACTACGTAAAAATCTGGTAGAAATCGGGCACAAGATGCTGCGTCTTGACAGTTTTTCGGTAAACGTTTCGTAGAGTGCCTGTAGTTGTCAGTGGCGTACCGAGGAATTTTGTTCTAGGGGGGTTCAAGAAATTCAGTTGAGGACAGAGGACATAGAGAAAGGGGATTTGGGGGCGGTAGCCCCCCTAGTCAGGGATTCTGGAGACAGCTGTAATTTGGAACAAGAATTTTCATTTCATATAGTAAAGTTTTCTTAATTTTTGGTACTTTAAGACTATTTATGATGGCAACCAATTTATTTGTCATTGCTAATGTAAAACAATTGTGAACCGGCGGTAGTTTTAGAATTTTACTGCCTTCTTTTCCGAATATCTTGGGGTGTTGGCGTCCTAAATTCTGCAGTTTTTAGCAGTTTTCACAATCGGGTTGAGTTTGGCACGATTTTGGTGGACCTTCGGAATTTCGGGGGGGGGGGAGGTTTGAACCCCCCCAAACCCCCTCCTGCTTGGTGCGCCTCTGGTAGTTGTATATGGGTTTGAAAACTGGTCTCTCACTTTGAGGGAGGAACGGTGGCTGAGGGCGGTCGACAGTACGGGGTGCTGAGGAGAATGTTTCAGCCTAAGAAGGAGAAGTAGCAGAGGACTGAAGAAGACTGCATAACGTGGAGCTTTATGATCTGTACTCATCAAATATTATTTACCATCGGATGATCAAATCAATAAGAATTAAATGAGCGCTGTATGTAGCATGTATGGGGAGGGGAGAGGTGCATACAGGTTTTGGTGCGGAGACCTTAAAGAAAGGGATCACTTGGTAGACCTAGGCGTAGATGAGAGGATAATATTAACAGGGAACTTTAAGAAGTGGGATGGGGCACGGACTGGATTGATCTGGCTCAGGATAGGGCACGTGGACGGCTGTTGTGAATGTGATAATGAACCTTTGGGGTCCGTACCATGCGAAAATTTCATGACTAGCTGAGAACCGGTCAGCTTCTCAGGAAGGACTCTTCATTTAGTCCAGTGGTAAACAGAGTTTATTGCGGTGGTGGTTATCACGCGCTTCTAATGTTCTGAAGAACTGCTGCACGTACTAAGATTTCTCATGGTTTTATTCAGGCTTTCAGAAAAATTGCTAAATTAATATCTTAAATTAGTCAGCGGACACTTCTTTCAGATACATAATACCTGTATACAATAGTCAACCCTCATTCCGTGGTACTTTCTACAGCGTCGTTAAACAGCTATTTGGAAATATCATCGAACCCCGTTATAACGACATAGGTTTACGCAAGATTTCGTCTATAACATTAGATACTCTGTGGTACCAATTAATTCCTCACTGTTAACCATAATATTATTCTCCTCGCTTTTAACGACACAAAGTATGAATTCCATTTCATAACGTTATAACCGAGTTCGACTGCAGTTGATATGTTCACCCATGTGTCTACTGCTGATTTTGCTATTTAGAAATAAGATTATATTCTGTCCTCTGAGTATGATCCTGTTAGATGTAAGAGAGGCGAGTAAAGTAAGCTGAGGGAAACAAGAAATGCTACACCGTCTGGTTGAAGAAGCTTGAGGAACTTTATCACCGGGGATATTTAGGAATTTTTGGGAGAATAATATCAAAAAGTTCGTCTTAAATATTTATTTTCTGAAAATGTGAACAAGATTAAACTGGCTGGTGAATATGCCCCGTTTGAGGCTTAAGTAATGATCTGTCGGAATGCGTGATGACCATATTTCTTGACCGCCTGTTGAATATAATAATAATAATAATAATTCCTTTCGCATAAACAAGTACAGCTCTTCCGAGTTCACTGGGAGTTATATAAAATTCAAAGAACCAATCAGAGCTCTCTGTTTTTATGAAAGTAATTTTATTATATAGCGACCACCGACATGTTTCGGCCTCTCATGTGGCCATCTTCAGGGTGGTAAGTGCTACCACTCGGAGTAGTCTACTGTGTATGCGGTGGCGCAGTTGGTTGAGGCACTGTGCTACAAGCCGGAAGGTTGCGGGTTCGATTCCCGATGGTGCTATTGGAATTTTTCATTTATTTAATCCTTCCGGCCGCACTGTGGCCCTGGGGTTGATTCAGTCTGTAACAGAAATGAGTTCCAGGAATATTTCCATGGGGTTAAAGGCGGCCGGTGCGTAGGGCTGACAACCTTACAACCTTCATGTGCCGATTGTCTTGAAATCTGGGAGCCTCAACCTCCTGGAACCCTCAGGACCTGTCCAGGCCTGTAATGGGTTTGCTTTACCTTTATACAGCCGGAGTAACTGAAACGTGTGCTGTTGGTGACAGTAGAAGGCCGCTGATACAAAGACGGCATTAAAGATTGTCGATAGAATATGAGCCTGTACGAGGGCAGTGTTGGCCCCCCCCAAGCACCCCCATATCAAGAAACATGGACACATACGCGAGTCCAGGCTGATTCTTTCCAGTAGGAAGAACTTAGTGCATAATTTTAGACTGCCAAAACAGTTTAATGCTCTTCTTTAAACTTAATTTTTTATATGTTCCGTGTAATACAGGGTGAGCATAAAGTCTTTCCTTGATTACAAACATTTATTACAAGAAAACTACTGTACGTGGAATACAAACTTTTATTTCAAAATGTAACTCAAGAAGTTTTTTATACAACACATTAATACACTTCAACATGTGCTCCTTTTGTTGCACGGAGAACGTCTAATTGATAATCGATTTCTCTCCACGTGTTCTCCAATATGTCTTCAGTTATTGTAGCAAAAGCGTCTGTTATTCTTGCCCTTCAAATTTGTAATATCTGGAACTGGTGTCGAAAACACTTTGTCCTTAACATACCGCCATAAAAAGAAGTCAAGGGGGTGATATCCGGCGATCGTGGTGGTCAGGGTGTCGGACCATCTCTCCCAATCCACCTGTTTGTAAATGTTGCAACCAAAAACCAAATGTTACATATGTTACAATAAACACATGACGTAAAATTTTAGAAACTAACTTAAGTAATGGTAAAAAAAATATGTTTGTATTCCGCGCAGTTTTCTTGTAATAAATATTTCTAATCAGGGAAAGACTTTATGCTCATCCTGTAGAATAATAATATTCTATTCTGTTTATTTAATTAATTGCAAGTGCATTCTTCAGTCACTCTTTGTTCCGTCGTATGAATTTCTCCCACATGTTTCTGCGTATAGAGAGGTCATCCTGAGGGAGAAGACTAATGGAAAGGAATGCGTTTTTACATAAAGTGTCGTCATGGCTGTGCACAAACAAAATAAAAATTACAGCGCCAAGCTGTTAAAACAGAGATAAAATATAAGTGCCAAAATTGTACAGGGTGTTGCACGTATGTCTTCTGTACAAGCCCTGCTGTTTATTTTCAGTTTGTAAATAAGCTTATATACAAGTGCTGACACCTTATGTTGCCACCTGCTGTGTCCTTGCGCTGCGTAATGACGTGTACTGTTCAGTGGGCCAATAATTTATTTATTTATTTATTAAATTTCTTCCATTTGCTACTTACTTTACTAGTAAATGTAAAATCGAAATTTGACTTTTCGTCACGGATCTCGTTCTGAGGACCCCTTGTAGTCTGCAGTTGAAATGTGATGGCACGCAGTGATGCACGGGAGGGGAAGTGAAGGGGAAACTCGTGAATGGGGTGGGTAGCCAGTACCCTTCAAACTACCTCGGAACATGGTGTATCCAGCATTACTACCGCTGATGCGCACAACTCGGCTGCCAGTAGTCGACTGAACTGACGCCCCCGCCGATTTAAATGGACTCATCCGTTTCGCCGAAAGACTAAATCTGGTTTCTGCACGTGTGCCGTCATATTTTAAACGCAGTCTACCGTAGTACTTGCAGGTACTACTTATTTAAATCATGTCGTTTCTCATTTATCGTGGCCTACTTCGTAATTCGTAAGACAAGTGTTCTACATTTGAACAAAATATCTCCACCACTTGAAAATCAAAATGTGGATGTGAAAGTAGACTTATCATTGACTTGGCTGAACAAGTCGCTTTTTTAATGACGTTTTCCTGTCACGTGACTTAGTTGAACGAAGGTCAGTGTTTTAGCCAGTTTGTCGTACAGACGAACAAAACGCTATTCAAACAAGACACGCAATATACACTACGTGTAATGTAACACTGGGGCGCGTTCCCGTAACCTTTGTAGCCGTGGAAAAGCATCAATTGTTACATATTCTGGGTGTGTATATGTGTGTTTGTAGCCTTTATTATCCAGAATGCCATGCTCATGCGCCATACTGTCATCTGTGGCCTGTCTGGCTCTACAATATGTTTCCACATAATAATAATAATAATAATAATAATAATTATTATTATTATTATTAACTGCAATTGGGTTGTCATCCGGTGGCAGTGGTTATTTTACATGTATACAAAATATGAAATTTGTTACTACTAAGTTTAAGTCGGGAGGGCTACATGAGAAGCATGTAGTGGCAACTTGGAATCTTGGGAACCATCTCAGCATTTGCTTATAGACACAGGGAAACCAAGAAAAACCTGTGTCGATGTGGCCTGTCGCAGGACCTTATCTCAGAAACGACAAGATTTTCGAAAAAAAAAAAGTTATTGAGCACAAAATGTGTGGTTTGATTTTCTATACAACTTTTATCTGACACATTTCTCACTCCAAGAAGAATTGAACGAGGAATGATATTAAGAAATGCATATTGGTCTTCATGTAAAATGCCCCCCCCCCCTCCCCATCTTGTCCGATTTTAAAGAATATTACATTTTCTCAACAGATTTTCGAAAAATCCTCATATCAAATTCCATCTAAATCCGTCCACTGGGATTCGAATTATTCAATTCGGACGGACAGACAGGCGGACGGAGTGACATGTATGACGAAGCTAATGGTCACTTTTCTCAAATTTTTTTGAACTCGTTTAAAAGTGCCATGCATTGTTGTTTTGTTGTGACGTCAGTATGTCGATACATGAATGACGTAGTAACTTCACGCGTGTGTGTCAGTAGCTATGCAATGCGTAGTTGCGTCTGATGTGGTTGTACGAATTCATGCTTCGAATTTTGGATTTTAGGGTGATCATAAAATACGGATCCGGAAGGAACGAAGTTCTTTCTTCAACCTCGACACTAGGTTGGGGTGGGTGGTGAACGCCACGCCCCAGCCGCTTTACCCCCCGGATAGACCCTTTACCCATTGTATAGGAGGCTCTGTGGGCCCCAGGGCCGGTCTGGACGGGTGCGGAAAACCTCGCTTCCCACCGGGATTTGATCCCCGGACCGTCCAGCCCGTAGCCGGTCGCTATACCGACTGCCCTATCCCGGCCAGACATTAGGGGTAATTTAATGAATTATATTTTTTTGTAATAACTAGGGGTGACCCCCCCCCCCCCCGACTGTCGATAATCGATGTTTGTGGTTTTTACTGAATTCGCGCCAAGGTCTCTCAGTATAAAGGAATAAACCTGCAAAATCCGACAACGTTTTATCCTACTATACGTTTGGGGCTCCCCCCCCCCCACGCCACGTTACATTTGGGGGCCTCATCGAAGTCGCAGTCCGTAAAATGTGTGGAGGCGCGATATGGCTATGACATTCATGCGGCAAGAGCGTAGGCTGATGAATAAGGCTTCTGATAATAGTCTAATAATTGCAGTACTGCAAGGCCGTCATCTTTTCTTTTGTGTTTGATAGATAAGCCATAGGCCTGTGTAAACAGATAACGTGATACACTATCGTGGTCATCATGCGATGAGTCACCGTGTCATACTGCTGGCTTATGATTACGTAACACGATCAGATCACTTCATAACACGAACCTATATTTCAACATATCCGGAATGCGTCTTATGCTGTTGTGTTGAGATATTCGCAGAGTATAACCAACAAGATGCGACGTTTCTCTATTTATTTATTTCTGTAAGACGCTGTACATGTTTCAGACGGGTTTTCCGCCCATCATCAGGAGCTTAAAACTGCACATACAGCGTCAGGTATTTTTCAGACCGTTACTGCTACCTGCTGCTAGCCTGGCCAGGCTAGCGGCAGGTAGTAGTAACGGTCTGACGCAGTATGTACAGTTTTGAGCTCCTGATGATAGACGGAAAAACCGTCTGAAACATATAGAGCGTCTTACAGAAATAAACAAATAGAGAAACGTCGCATCTTGTTGGTTATAGTCTGCGAATATATTAGCGACGCTTGGGCGTGTGAATGTTAACCCTTGAAAGACGAAGCGCAGACTGCTTCATTTAAAGCCCCAGTCCGTACCGCGCTGTAAACACTTTTCATCTCGGTTATAAAAACCAATCAGTTTATGCTGTAAGTGGTACAAGTCGCTGTTTGTTCTCAGATAAATACAAAACACATAAA
>Ga0131853_10021117_pt1 | contig 11821 bp, 11 predicted proteins | sample TergutLab28metaG_FD_92764 | JGI IMG/M metagenome (GOLD analysis project Ga0131853, IMG submission 92764) | Labiotermes labralis P1 segment gut microbial communities from Petit-Saut dam, French Guiana - Lab288 P1 (version 2) (version 2) | ecosystem: Host-associated > Arthropoda: Insects >...
CCCCCGCCACCCATTTCAGGTGTCCAGCTTGTGCCATGGTACAAGCTGGCGACTTGTGGGTTTTGTACGGTGGCAGCCGTTGCCCTCATGTTGTTTCCTTGAAAGAAACCAGACCATTGAGAGGCTAGACTAGAGGCCACCCCAGCAAAGGTGAGGGTGTAATCTTTAGGACGAGGGCGTAAGCCATGAACCATACTCCAAGCCGTATCAAAAAAGTTAAGATTGACACTTGCCCCATGCCCCAGTGTTTTCGCGTCGCCCAGTTCAGGTGAAGGGGTACTGTTGATGCTAAAGCTGTCAATAATGCTTTGCATTCTATACATAAAAGAAGCAATACCTTCTCTGATTTCTCCAAAGCGTATGGTGATACAAAGCCTACTGATTTAAGTAGATTTTGAAGCTGCTTATCACCCCTGCTCTGCAAGTCTAAAACACACGATCTCACGAATTAACTCAATCGGCAGTGGCTCGCTTAATGGGAACTGCACTGCCCCTTTAGAAGTCTTGTAGCCTTTCAGCTTATCTTGGAATGCCGAAATTCCTTCAGGCTGCGGATAGAATCCGATATGCTTATCAAATCCGGCATAGTGAACAAACCACTTGCCGTTCAAATCAAAGGTTGGCATTCTCATACATATGCGCTCTGTCGCTTGTGGTGCGAGTTCTTTGACGAGGCTACGAATTGCACTAAGTCGCTCACGGACTTCATCAGAAAAGCCTTTGATATAGTCATCAACAGCGTTTGTGTCGGATTCAATCTTGCCCTTGCTGGCTGATGTTTTGACGTTGGTAGGCGGTTCATAAACAACACCATCTTCATTTGTCTTTAGGCGAACAGCCGACCATTCATCATCAAGAGATACTTGAGATACGGGATGCCAGCCTTTCGGAATAACCATTTCCCACAGGCCGTCCCGGTTTATATCATATTTCAGCTTACCTTTTGACTTCGGATAAGAAACCCAAAGCAGGCCACCATCGACGACGGCTTCTGCAGCTTCCGCAAATCTCTCGTTAAACTCCGTCTTGCTGGTAACAAACAAATGAACAAAGTCATCTTTGCCGTCTTTTACATCGCTGAAACCCTCATAATTAGGGTATTCCGGCGGAGCATACAAAAGTGACGCTGTCATGCCGGGTTTTGCTTTTAGCTTCTTGAAGATACTATTGTCCATTTTCTTTGCCTCCTCAATCCTTATAAAAACATCGCCATATAAACCGGCAGATGGATGATACTATCCTTCACCATAACATCCTTGGTGTAGAGGATATATGAGTTCCCGAGCTTGGACGAAAACTTCTTTTTGAATTTATCCAAAGAAGAGTGTGATGTATAGCTGCCGGACTTAACCTCAATCGGTGCGATCTTTTTCTTCTCGGTTATAAGAAAATCAATTTCCATATGATTTTCACGGTGTTCTTTGTCGTTACGGGAATAAAAATAGAGTTTATGACCGTTTCTCCGCAGCATTTGGGCGACGACATTCTCCATCACCATGCCTTCATTGATATTTAATTTATCAAAGAGAATCGCCTTGTATAATTCGTTTTCGACATAAGGACTGTCCATAAAGGTATGGGTTATCAAAAGCCCTGTATCCGCCATATAGCATTTCTGGATCGAATGGTCTGCACTCAACGCAAGCCCGACATTAGGGTCGGTTGCGTTAAAGCATGTATTGACGACCATCGCTTCATGCAGCCAAACAAAAGAATCCTCGTAGCTTCTGAATCGGGCCTGCTTTGAAATAGAGGACAGTTGATATTTCTTCCCGCTCTTTGACAGTTGACTGGGAATCCCGTCAAATATAGCGAAAACCTTATCCTCGTAACCTTGTGCAAATTTGGAAACATCGTCACGGTACAGCTTTAGGATCCGTCGTTTGACGGTATCCACCGCTTCAAAATCTTTTGTTGTTACATATTCAAGCACCGCTTGCGGCATTCCACCCACAAGGATGTATTGTCGGAAATCGTTCATAATTTTTCTATGAAGTGCCTGACCGAGTGCAGCTTTAGAATCAAAGCATTGTTTGATTAACGGAGCGGTTGCCTCGTCCCCCAATGCCCACAAAAACTCTTCAAAATCAAGGGGAAACATTTCTATGTGCTCTTCTTCGGATGGAATAATAATATCCTGAACATTTTTTTTAAGCCTTATCAAAGAGCCTGTTTCGATAAAATCATATCTGCCGTCGGCAACAAGATATTTGATGAGTTGCCTAGCTCGCGGGAACTGCTGAACTTCGTCAAATACAATGACAGACTCTCTTTTATAGAGTGTCTTTGAATAGAAAGCAGATAGTTTTGCAAAAAACAAATCAAGATTGTAGCTGTCGTTTTCAAACAAATCCAAAATATCCTTCGGTGCGTTACCGAAATCAATTATAATATGGCTCTTATATTCGTTCTTTGAAAACTGCTCACAGAGAAAGCTTTTCCCAACTCGTCTCGCACCGTCAATCATCAATGCAGTAGCTCCGTTACTCTTCTTTTTCCATGCGAGCAAATCATCATATATTTTTCTTTTTAAGGTATTCATCGCAGCATCTCCGTTCTTTTCTATGTTCTGCCAATTGAATCATATCATATATATCACGAAAAGGCAAGTATAAATAAGTGATTACAGCACGATAAGACAAATATAAGCAGACGATTATTGCACAAAAAGACAGATTATATGCAAAAAACAAACCGCTGGGCATCTGCCCAAGCGGTTTATCATAAGTTGGTCAAAACAAGTTTGACCAACACAGATTTTGTTTTACAAAATCTGCCGCACCTCCTACGCTGCGCTACGTCGGTGTGGGGCGTTCGTTCAAATTAGTTTTGGTACGAGCAAGCTCGACCAAAATTAATTTTACTCACTATAAGTTCCAAGTTACCTTCGTGTCGCCATTTTCGCTAATAACAATCTTGTGTATCATTATCATGGCGACTTCTTTTTTGCGGTTATAATCAGCGGTCTTCCATGTCTTAGCCAGATTAACAGCAACCTCGCTATCGCTGCCCCGCGCCTTTAAGTCCTCCATCCGCTCAAAAAGTGCCACCCTATCACGTTTTAGCTGCGTGGCTTTTTGGTTGGCGAGTTTCAGTAAGTCCTCATTAAAGCCACCTGATAAAATGGTGTCCATAAGCTGCTTTTCGGATATTTCAATCTCTTTGATTTTCAGCTTTATATCGTTGACCTCGCCTGCGTTGCTGCCCGCCTTGGTGCGTTTAGCTTCCTTCAACTCTGACAACTTATCGGAAATACAGTCATAGACCATGTTTTCCAAATCCTCTGCGTAGATAGATACCTTGGTGCCAGTGCAGGTTCGCTTATGGGACTTGCCTGTACAGTTAAAGTACCGCCGCATCTCGCCATCCTTGTTGATTTTGCCTTTGATTGTTGTCATGGTGTGGCCGCACATTTCGCAGATAATCTTGCCGGATAGCCATGATGTACGATTGCTGGCACTGTTGCCTATTTGCTTGTTCTTCTCCAGTTTGCGCTGGCATTTGAGCCAAATATCAGAATCTACAACTCCGAGGTGCGACAGCAATACCAACTTCGTATCAGACCAGTCCGGGCTTTCGGGGTCGCGCTTGGTATGCCCGTATAACTGCGCCCCGCATTCTCCTGTAAACATCGACACATCTGTTACCATCTGCGTCCCATGCCGCTCATAGTAATCATATACATCCGAATCAGCCTTGACGTATATTGGGTTCTTGAGTAATGTAGACAGCTTGGCTGTACTCCAGTCACTTCCGTTTAGAGGCTTTTTACCCTCGGCAATCAGTATGTTTAGCAGCTTTCGCAGTGAAACAGTTTCCTGCGCATATACCTCAAATATGTATCGAAGTTGTTCGATTTCGGAAGGTATAGGGTTCAGCTTCTTGGTCTTGACGTTGTTGATGATTGCTGGTATTAGCTCGAATCCATAAGGCAGCCTGCCACCCATGTAAAATCCCATGTCGCTACGGTGAGCGTAGGCTTGGGTTATGCGGTTGATGATGGACGTTCTCTCAAATTCAGCAAACACCATCAAAATTTTTACAATCAGCTCACCATAAGGCGAAGATGTGTCAAAGGACTCCTGCGAAGAAACAAACTCGACTTTATGGTCCTTAAACTCTTGCAGGATATTTACAAAATCGTTTAACGAGCGACTGATACGGTCGAGCTTATAAACAATTACTTTGCTAATCTTGCCCCGCTGTACTTGCTTCATCATCTTCTGAAAACCATCTCTGTTAATATTGCCGCCGGAAAAACCGTTGTCCACAAATGTTACAATCTTCTGGTCTCGCTCATCCGGCTTCAGAGATGACTTGCAGTATTCTAGCTGGGTTTCGCAGCTTATACTGTTTTCCCGCTCAACTGACTGGCGGGCATAAAGAGCAATCGCCATTTGACACACCTCCCCTCATAATAAATTTTAAGTACGACTGTTAAGCAGTCTTGCGTTTGCTGGGTCTAATTGGTCTTGTCAGGGCATTAAACAGCTCCTCGACAATCTGCTCTTTGCTATTTCTGGCTTCATCAGATGCAAGCGCGTGTTCTACCTTGTGCTTAACATTCTTGGTATCTGTGTACTCCTTTTTCAAATTGCTCATAAGACAAACCCCCTATATTGCCCCACACAGAGGCGTTTTATTGGAATCCAAATCTATTTCCCCAGTTACTATGATATGAGTAAAATTGCAGCATAGTTCATGGTTAAGGAGATTCAGGATGTCCTTTTTTGTGTATGGGAAGAAGCAGGTTAAAAGTTGTGGCGGTGTAACCTTGATGTCCTCCCGTTTGTAGCGCCGGTCGTAATAATGGCATTGCTTGACAACGCCGTTGCAGTCCTTGTAATATTCAAGCTCGACGTAAATTGACCTGTGAAGCTTGTTCTTTAGACGTGTTCTAAGGCGTACAGGCAAGCCATTGTATTCGTCGCCTTCTCCAACCAAAATCAGAAAACGGTACTTCTGGTCTGCCTGGCTCGACTTCACTTGCAAATACTCATCAAGTGGCAGGTCGGCATTGTTATCTCGTACAAATTCCATGCCGTAAAACTTCTTGTCAAGCTCCGCCTCAATTACCAATAATAGGTTGTCTGTAGGGAATTGAAATGTTTGCAATTTCAAGGGCTTTGAGCTGTAACGCACTGCTCCTGTTCTGCCTTGGTTGCGGTCTATATAGAAGCAATCCGTTATTGTGCAATCGTCACTATTGACTTCCAACGACAGGAATATCACGCGGCCGTGTTGGGTTTTTATGATTGTCCTGTATGTGTTTGCAAGGCCGTTGCCGGCAAATGCTTCAAGTTTTAATATGCTTTTCTCCAAGCGATTCCACCTCCCATCGTAACTTACACTGAAAATAATTTGAGAACATCATCCATACCCTCCCAAAAATCATCCTCAGATTTAATCGCACCTGATGTATTTTGAGTTTTAGGCTTTGGTGGCAATGCCGCGGCTACAGCCACCTGGTTCGGTTGCGACTGCACAGGGGCAGGATGTCGGCTAATATTTGGCAGCAAAGCAGCAATCGCATCTGCATTACAACTGTAGAGCACGTTCCTTATTCGGATTGCATCTGCGATTAGTGCTGCCTTGCCCCGACCCGCTTCGTCAAGTGTCTGCATTGCTTCTATATGGATAGGGATAGTGGGGTCAAATTTAATGGTATAGCGGGACGCATCCTTCTTGGCAGCCATCACGAATCCCTTTGTGGACGCACAGCCTTGCGGTTTTCATACAATAGCTGATAGCCCTCCACGTTTGCCCGCACATTATCTACAAAGATTGGTTTTGCAATCAGTCCCGTATTCTCAATGTGTTCTCTCAATAGGATTGATCCGCCTCCCACAAACACCGTCCGATGCTCCGTTAAGTCCAACCCAGCCTGTGACACTTTAAGCAGAGTGTCCTTTGCGTATTTACTCGCGTGCGCCTGCACCAAATCAACACGTTCAGCAGAGGCATCATGCAAAGTGGCTCGTTCTCGCAACAGAATCCCTTCAATTATGGCATCAGGAATATTCTGTTTGCCCTTAGAGCGGGACACTTCATTTATACGCTCAAACAATGTGTTGACTCCGCCGTAGAGGGATGTGCAGACTTTCATGTCCGGTTTGAAATCTGTTAGCTGTAACAAGTCCACGGTGTAGCCGCCAAAATCGACGATATTTACAATCTTGGATTCTTTCACCTCATCTCGTATTGTCAGCGCGGCGGCAAAGGCTTGCGGGTAAACATACACATCCTTTATACGCACGGAAAGCGGCATACTGTTAAACACAAAGTCAATCCGCTCCCCAGAGCCTTTATAGTAGGCTGCATACCTTGGTGCCATTTCTTTGTAATGCGACGGCGGCAACCCGGTTAGAAGTACAACATCTAGGCATCCCCTAGTCATACATGAAAGTACGTCCATATCACCGCAAAGCTCCTTGGCGATTCCAGCAAGCATCAAAATGATATAACTATCGTCTGTGGTCTTATCATTCTTTTGCGGCATTCGCTCATCAACAAGGGTATATTCCTTGCTTTGATACACTATCGTGTCGCCGCCTAATGACGGCAGATGCTCGCTCTCCATATAACCCGCCGGGAAAGTATGGTTGAGCGTTTTGATGTTTCGATTGCCATCGTCTATGGCAATTACTTGTTGTTGGTTCATTGTCATGCCTCCTAAATTTAATACGTCCTAATACGTACCATTACGCCCCATTGCGTCTTAATACGTCCTGCGTGTCCTGAAGATGCGGGATAGGCTGAAAGCCTACCCCGCTTTCGGACATTTAGAGTGCCTACTGCTGTTTACTGCCACATGATTAGAATATATATTCATGGGAAGTGAGAGTGCGATGATGCACTGCGGTCTTTTACTTGAAACTCATTTCAATTTCTTCAACGGTATGGCCAAAAATCGTTTGCCGCCACCGCCACTAATTTGAATACTGGTTTTATCATTGCCTGGCTTTATTGCACCTTGAGCTGTAAGTGAATCAATAACGTCATTAAGATTTGCATTCGGGATGAGCCTAATAATTTCAGGCATAAGCTTCATACTCCGCAGGCACAGGCAATCTTCATAAATCAAGCCATGATGCTTTTCTTTTAAGTTTGCAATGTCATCAGCCAACCGCAAAACTTTACTGTTGTAAAGATTGTGAATTATGCTTAGGTAGTTCGGTTTTTGGACTTCGGCATCGTTGCTCATTCTGACCCTTTCATCCTGTTGTCTAACCAAAGATGTTAGAACCTGCCGAAATTCAAGTTGTTGTTGCTTGGCATTTTCTGGTGTTGTAAACCCTTTGTCCATGCAGTACATCAGGAAAATGCGGTGGGCACTTGAAAGGCAGAAGTGAGTTTCTTGCAACCGGTCATGCACACCTAGGTGGGTTGCCCTAGATTCACTTAGCCACTGAGTAAGCCACTCTTTGATTTCGTAATAATTCTGCACAAACCATTCTATGAAGAACATATAAAATGTCGAAACAATCAACGGTTGCGACTGGCATTCGGTAAGTGCCGCATTGTCAATCGGCGTTGTGAATGTTATAGGCAGTAGCCTTGCAGCATCGGAGCCTGTACCTATCAAATACTCGCCCGTAACCATGACATTGCAATTCGCCTCCTTGGAAACAACCCCGTCCCCCTTCTTAATTGCTCTACCGCTGTCATCGCCTACAATTCTGGTTAGGTCAATTAACGTCTTCTCTTGTTTGCGTTTGGTTTCGCTTGATTGTGCAGGGAATAGATCATCCATAACGGTCACGCAATCATACGCATCGTGCAATATCTGCTCAAACGCAGCGCTAGTGGAGTTAAGTCGATGGGGGTTTTCGATTTCCTTATCTCGGTCGTGCATTTGTGTTATAAATGCAGCTAATGTCGTCTTCTTGGTACCAGTTCGCCCAATTAGGAACAAGATGAAGCGTGGTACCTTGTCAACCTCGGCGTATAAGGACCGCATAATGCCGAGCAAGCAATGTAGAAAAATTATTAGACCGGCAATCGGACTAAGCTTTACAACCTTCATCATGCCTACAGCAGCTTGGTGTTCGGTACATCGTTCGTCAATTACAATTTGTCTGTGTGATGGTTCGTGTTTAATAATCACTGTGTCGCTTATCATGGGAGACCTCACCAAGTGACCTCCTGTGTTAATTGCCGGATACCCATCAACAAAGTGCGTCCCCAAGCGATAAATCGTGTGTTCTGCGACTTCCTTTGCGGCTGGCAAATCCGTTTGTATAATGGAAGCTAAATACTTTGCTGCCTTGGTACAATCAGGGTTGAGTTTGAGCCTCACGTCTCGCGTAGACCATTTGAATGTTTCTAATTGAGAAAGTGGGATGTCGATGTCATCGCTCTCTTTAACACCATCTTTGCCACCGGCAATTGTGCAACGCACTCGAACGATTTCCTCTAACTCACCATCGGTTACTGCTTTGATTCGATTCTCAATTTTTGGGATAAAATTGCCTACATATTGCTCTTCCCAAAATAATCCATTATCTTTGCAGAAATGAGACTTCGGAATCAGTGCCTTGTAGTCGGGCGTGCTACTTGATTTACTACTCATTACGCCCACCCCCCTTCTTGCGCCCCTTCTCGAAGTAACTCTCAAAAAGCATTGGCAAACCTTTTTCAATGGAAACGTCGATAAACTTTTGGGTAGTCTTAGAAAAGCCGGAGCCTTTTGATTTCTTGTTCTTCTTACCCTTTTTGCCTTTCTTGCCTTTAACTTCTTTTTTGAGCTTTTTGATTTTTGCGTCCTTTTTATCAAGACGCTCCTCCATCTCCCGCTCTATTTCTTTCTTGATGCGCTTTTTTTGTTGTTTTAGCTGTGCTTTGATTATCTCGTCAAGCATAGCCTTGGCATCGGGGTTGAGCATCGGGGTTTGTGTCACAGCCGATGCGGGCGTTACTGGGGCTGACATTCCATCTGTAAAAATGTCGCCAACTAAATTTGAAGTTCTCATGTCTCTCCTCCTTAAATGTGGCAGCTTGTTAGGCGGCTAGGCCGATTGGATTGCAGTTGCTAAAAACCTGAAATTTATTCTGTACCACCTCCGTTACTGTGATATGGTGGTATAAAACCACTTTACCACCGAGCTTTAGGTGGTATTGATGCTACAATTCCACCCCGCTCGTATTAAGAACATTCTACCTGTGCCCTGTGGGATAAGGTAACGGTCTTGCTAATCTATAACCCGCAACTTTTCCCCTGCCACATAAATTGCAGTTGCTAAAACCTGAAATTTATCCTGTACCACCTCCGTTGCTGTGGTATGGTGATATAAAACCACTTTACCACCGAGCTTTAGGTGGTATTGACGCTGCAATTCCGCCTCGCTCATATAATTATTGTATATCAGTCCGGCGGGGCAACCTAAAGGTCTTACTAATCTATAACCTGCAACTTTTTCCCTGCCAGGTAAAAAATAATTGCCCCCCGGCATATAGCCGAGGGGCAATTATTCGTCATTGTTTTGAACACTTTAAGTCTATCTTTTTAGATTCATTTCTTTCATAGCAATATCACGGAATAACCCGCCCATAATTGAACGCACATTATTCTCTACAAATTTAGAGCGGTTTTTGTGTTCATAGTATTTCCGTGCTTTTGCCAACTCCCGTTCTACAAATATTTTTTCTATGAACATAGTTGCTTCAGGCTCTATATCCGCACTGAGCAAGCCAAAGTCATATGCGAACTTGTTGCCATCAGAGTCCGTTATGATTTCTATGATCCTGCCTGCCCCCTCTTTCAAATCGCGATAATACGATTTGAAAGGCCCAGAACGTATGCTATTCTCTTTCAATTCATAAAACAGCAAGTAATTCTCATCGTTCAAGATGTTTTTCCAGTCAAGTTTTCGCTCGAAATAAGTCATCATTGTACTGTAGTCATACAAACCTGTTCGTTCATCCGATGATAGACCAATAGCATTCACTTTTTCTTCAACCGAAGATTCTATCATAGGTAAAAATTGACTTGAATTCGTTTCTCCCTTTCGTATCCTTGTCATAAAATCAAATAATACAAATAGAAAGAGCACAAATTTTGTCAGCCCCTTGTATCCATTTAGAGTCCTATTTGCTATTTCTACTGCTAATTCAAGATGCTCCTGGTTGAATTTTTTACTGTCGTAATCATTTTCGAGTTCTTGTTCTATTGATTCCCATACATCTTCGCCGGATATTAGCATTTTATAACAATAAGGCAATATCCATCTGGCTTCAAATGGCTGCTCTTTTGTAAAAGATTCATTACTTCGAACGTTTTTCCCACCAAATCCAAGACTTGCTAAATATATCTCCCTAAAGAATTTTTTGTACTTGTAGTTTTCTTTTTGTCTCATTTTTGCAGGTGTATTATTTTTTGCAATGAGGTCATCAAAAATTCTAATGTATTCATCTATTTCATCCTTATCAGATTGACGAATGTACTCGTCTCTATATAGATGCCTATATTTGTCAATATTATTGTATGCCGAATTAAGCAGAGCTTCTATGTTCGCCCTTAGAGGCATTTTTAATCTGCGATCCTTATCTCCCTGCGCTATATAATAACCTTTTGATGTGACACCGTTTTCTTTTAATTCAACCAAAATGAGTTCTAAAAATTCATATGGGTCGTATCGTAAGCGCCTCTCAAATAATGTTTTCCTTGTTCCCAGAGTGCCAAAAATCGGTTCATTAAGCTCCGCTTCAGAATATATTTCGCTGTAACGCACACTCTTTTGATCTAATTGCGCATTATATCTACTCCAAGCAGCAAGAAGGCATTCCTCATAAATTTCATATATCCCTTTTTCGAAAATATTGGCATCTTTCTCGAAAATATTGCCGCCATCGTTCTTTTGCAACGGGTGTTGTAGGATGTCTAAAAAAGCATCTACAAATAACCTGTCAAAATAGATAGGGGCTTTGGGTTTACCCACATGAGTGCTTGGCTCGCCGACAGGAGCTCTTTTATTCTCATAATGTATAAAATCACTTATGAAGTCATCCAATTTATCAATTAAGAGACCCATTCCATCTTCTGAATGTGCCGCAGCAGACAATAAAACGGCGAAGCGGTCAGAAATTTCATACAAGTATTTGGTTAGCATTGTGTGTTCTTTATACCCTGGCTGCCGCCTAATAAAACTACTAATTTGAGCAGGCAGTATATCTATTCCCCTTAAAGCTTCTTCATTATACTTATGAAAATTAGAAATATCTTCAAGAGAAGTACCTCTTGAGACAATTCTTTTCCCATCCGAAAGCAAATTATTTTTATTACATATCGCATATGCCATCACACAGTATATATCTGACAATTCATACGGAAGTTGAAATTTGCTATTTCCTATGGCCCGATCATTCACAAAATAATCGTTCAAATTGAAATCGATTTTTGTTCGAGCAAAATAACAATTTATTTTATTTCTTGTCTCCGCAAAGTCAACTGTTTTTGTGCCTACCGAGTTATCAAAGTAATACTTCAGAGCTTCTGGGAATGCGTCATGGTATTTTCGCATCATAACTTTTAACTCATCGGTTTTTACGATGAATATATTTTCGTGTTCGATAATGGGTTTTCTTGGCATATTGAACATCCCCTTCTTTTCGTTTTGTGGGTACAGAACATCTTCTATTATGATTACTCATGCGTTTCCTTTTTTGATGAACTTGTCTTGCGACCTGGCTTTAACTTGCCTGGACAAAGGTCAATAAAGTAGACACGGAAAAGAGAAAAAAAAAATTAATGGTCAAGAAATAATGACTCTTTTTCATCGGGAGAAAGAAGGCTATTAGCAGAATGAGGTCTGCGCTTATTGTA
>Ga0131853_10021119_pt1 | contig 11820 bp, 10 predicted proteins | sample TergutLab28metaG_FD_92764 | JGI IMG/M metagenome (GOLD analysis project Ga0131853, IMG submission 92764) | Labiotermes labralis P1 segment gut microbial communities from Petit-Saut dam, French Guiana - Lab288 P1 (version 2) (version 2) | ecosystem: Host-associated > Arthropoda: Insects >...
ACATAATTTTCCTTTCTTAATTTTTTGGAAAAATTTTTGGGGGATTATTTTTTTATTACACATTTATTTTTGGAACCATACCCCCCTACATTTTTTTTTTTGCCCCCCCCCCAACCCCCCCCCCCCCCCTTTTGCAGCAGAGTTTGCGCAAATAAAGAAAAGAGAGATAGCATTTTATCTTGCAACAAGCTTGTTCCATCCACAATAACGGAAAGATAAATTTGCATATGGAAAGCACACACTGCGTACCCCACCGCCATACAAATAAACATCTAGTGTCCGGGGACTTACACACCTTCCAGATATCCAATTTCCCTAAATTAACTGCACATTACAATGTATACTTTTCGTAAAAATGCTGTCACCAGATTAGTATAGTTCACGCTGACGGAGTAAGTTGTCACGGGAAAGTATTCAAGGTGCGTTACGACCCTGCTAGTCCACGTTTATGTCGAAAACTGCTCGTTATAAATCACAGGGGGAGAGTGGCACAAAATAAGCAACACAATCAAGTTGTAAAATGTGGACAACACAAGGGGTAAGTATCAAATGACTGCACATAAAGCACCTCTAAGCTCTTTCTATATTTCCAGCCTTCAAAATTAGTCTTCACATGTACGGACACTCTGAAGCAAACACATGACTTTAAAGCATCTAGATCATAATTAAAAAAAAGCACGCATGTGCGCGCCCACACACACACACACACACAAACATAAACATAAACATAATTTTCAAATAAATTTATCAGTTGAACTATTTTAATTATAAACATCTTAGCAGGTTAAATGAAGACAATACATAAATTTTTAAAAGGACCTGAACTGCAATGGATTGGCAAATTATGATTTCATGTGTTGTAATACACCAACGATAGATCTTATTTTATTATTTACATTTCTTCTAGACCCTAATGGCCATAAGTTTTGTTGTCCGTATTTACACGGGGGGATGGGAGGTGACTTCCAGTACTTTCCCTTTGACATTTCTACCTGGGGCAGACACTGCCAACATCGGGGTAAAAGATTCTGTTAGGTTCTTAACTGCCGATTACGGACAATTATGGACACATCAATCATATTTTAGGGAGCTAATAGTGATAAAGTAAAGAAAGAGGTTTGTGTGGGAGCTGTCCCAAATTTCATAGCTTCAGAATTTCATTACTTGTCCCTAAAATGCACAAAACATGAACCAATCATTCTCCCAAAATCCATTTCCCTATTTATCCTCCCAGCCACGTCCTGGTTTTCTCAAGTGATCTCTTACAATGTTTCTTTATTAATGACTTATTTTAAGACGGTTGGCGCCTCTGGCTACATAGAATTGTTTAGTGAATGAAGAATTTGAAGAGATTAGAATGGATACACTGTCAACTTGCAGTGATGGACTGACAGAAATGATGAAAAACTTCAGCTGCAATAGCCTACATGTAAGACCAAGATCTGATCTGGCCACAACCCATATGTATTCCAGAAGCATTACGCTGGCCTTATTTTATGGTACGTGGGTTAATGAATTCAGCGGCTTCTAACGCTGATCACAAATCACAACTAAAATCTACACTGTTCAAAGTTGTGAAAGCATGATCAACCAAATTTAAAACTAGCACCAGTTGAAATAAAAACTGCACAGTCAAACAGGCGGTTAGTAATATCTTTGAAAAAATAACACTGTGCTCCCAATCACTACACACACAGCAATCAGGCTAATGGAATTGCCACTGTTCTGAGCTTTTCAGTCCGCCAAGTTCCTGAAAGCCATAAGCGACACACGGCCCTGCCATTATATGACCTCACTGTGACCACTTTAGAGAATAACCAGACATGAAAAGTTACTGTGGGAGTGTACTCACCTCCTCGCCTTCATACTGCATTGATTCCAGCGATTCCCTCGAACCCCTCCTGCTGGTTCGTTCTTTTCCGCCTGAACTACGTCTCTTGTCACCGGATTCTGCACTCAAAATCTGTGATACCTTCGCCTGCTTTACGATTTCCAGTGCCTAAAAATGAATAAGAGGTGAAGCTAAAGTTTGTTCAGTCAAAACACAACAATATATTCAATAATATGAAGTTTGCTACATGTTTCGGTTACAAGTAACCATCATCAGGCAGACATTTCAGTATATGGACATGACATGCTCAGTGCTTACAGTATGGGATCCCATATTGTTTACATTTGCTGGGTAGAATTTCAGACATTTAGATTAATAAAACATTTGATAATTAGTTCAATCATTTAAATTAATAAAACTTTCAACAATTAGATATCTAATTAACAAACATTTGATTAATTTAAATGACTGAAATTCTACCCAGCAAATGTAAACAATATGGGATCCCATACTGTAAGAACTAAACATGCCATGTCCATGTACTGAAATGTCTGCCTGATGATCGTTATTTGTAACAAAAACATGTAGCAAACTTCATATTATTGAATACAGTGTTGTGTTTTGACTGAACGATCATTTTGGTTATACTACAACACAACGGAATGGCTTCTATCACAAAGCTAAGGTTGTCCCTGTCCGCACCATGAGGGCATACAGGGAGAAGAGAGATATAGCTCCATTCATTCTTAACGTCAGCTCTAGATCTAGGTGAGTGGTCAACATCATGCCTCAGCCACTTCATCCCCGAGAAAGAACCCCAGTACCCATTGAAAAGGAGGCTGGGTGAGCCCCAGGGCCGGTCTAGACGTTTGTGAGACGAGAATCACTATGCCTGGGATTTGAACGCTGGATCGTCCAGCTAGTAGACAAGTAACGACTACACTATCCCGGCTCCTAAAAAATTTAAATACATATTTAAGATTGTGTTTACTGTCTTTATATTCTTATGATACTAGACAAAAGGGGGGGGGGGCAACAAAAATGAAATTAAAACACTGCGAAACAGAAAGAGACCATGTAACAAGTGATGGCATATGACAGATGCCCAAGAATAACCTGATAAACGAATGAAAGAAAAGAAAGGTGTGAATCTTCCAAAGGGGGTAAAAAATGCTATGGATGTCTTACACAGTACAATTTGGAAAATCAGGAAATCTGTGAGATTCAAAATCTTCACAGCAGCATAGTGGAGTGTTCAGTCCTCTAAGAAACACTCCTGTGTCACTGGGCGAGTGGTTCCTGATGTTCCAAGGGAATACGTCTTCATCTTCATGGGTCAGGCAGTGAACAAAAAGGGTGCATGACCCTTGCAGATGAAGACCTTGTGTTCCTTACAAGTGTCAGAAGTCATTCACCCAAATACACAAACACTGCATCTGAGCAAAAATGGAATCCTCAGTTAATACCTGAAGCTTGATGCAAGAATAACACAAGAGGTGGGGATAAACAGTGGGATGAGGGAAATGATAAGAAAGATGGGCAGAAATGAGGAGTAGGAGAAATTTAGGAACAGTAATTCTGTAGGGTTGGAAATGTTACATGTTAGTGTAACCGGCCAGGGTCCGTAGTTCAAATCTCGTACTAGGCAATCAAAAAGATGAGAATATAAACTGGTTGTCTGGCATTGGCTGGTTTATATTGAAAAGGAAAGGTAAAGTTTTATTTTAGTTTGCAATGCTATCCACACATGCACCTGCTTGGCTATATGAATAGAGTGCTGACATGCTTCTTTTCCATATAAGGTTTGTATTCTCTTGCTTATAGTGGTGGCCAGCCATGCACAGGTGTACATTGTTTGTGGGAATGTTTATACTTGGGTTTTCCCTGCAGTAGCTTGTTTCTTTGACAAGGGGAAAGACATAGGGGTAGAGTGCTGACAAGTCTCTCTTCCATATAAGGTTTGTATTCTTAGCGGTGGCCAGCTGTGCACAAGTGTATATTGTTCATGGAAATGTTTATACTTGGGTTTTCCCTGTAGTAGCTTGTTACTTTGACAAGGGGAGAGACTCAGGGGTAGAGAACTGATGAGTCTCTTCCACATAAGGTTTGTATTCTTAACAGTGGCCCGCTGTGCACAGGTGTACATTGTTTGTGGGAATATTTTTTGGGTTTTTCCTGCAGTGGCTTGTTTCTTTGACAAAGGGGGAGAGATACACAGAAGAGAACAAGCATGCAATTGAGTCAGTCGGCTGCGAGATTTCAGTAAGTAAAGAGTTACTGAACAAGCAGAGTGGCTTTCCATCCTTCCTGTATATTCCCTGAGAAGGATCTGTGCTCACGGCGAGTTTAAAATATTGTAAACGAAGTCAGGCTAATTAGGTAGACTGTTAAATTAGTCAGACATATGAGGATGTATTTGGAATGGATCTTCTTTCATCATCTTCTAGCATCATTTCCATTTTTATACATATCAATGGATGAAAAGTCTCTAATCTCTTCTACCTTACCCAATCTCTTCCATTTTGATTTCTTGCCCAGTCTTTTCCAATCTTTCCGATGTCTTCCCATACTTAGCTAAACCATCTTGTTCTGAGTCACCCCACAGAAAACCTTCCTTTTAATTTTAATTTAAATCCCTTCCCTGTATCTTCTTTCTACATGCTCAAACCACTCACTGACCCTGTTTCTCATCTTACGCCTTTAACAACTGTGAATTCCAAAACTCTAAACTTCTAATTGTTTTCCTTTCTTGTTTTACGTCAACACTTCTCAATAATGTCATATACAGCGTTTATGATCTGCTTTTACATCTCTTTTAAGACCACATGTTTTGCTGTTGAATTTTATGAGTGGTTTGAAATACACTCTCTAAACTACCGAACTGCATTATTTTCTGCTCTTTATTTCAATAATTTTTTCACAGCACTTTCAGACGATTGTGTTTTTTTTTTTCTAATCCCCTCCCTGAGTTTTCTTGGCTGAATTTATGTAACTTCTGAAATACATACATAAATCTGCCCACAGCTTCTTCAAGGAATCTCAAGAAGCAGGTCCAGACAGCCAGGTTTTGATACTAATAATGCTTTCCAAATGATAAAAAGCCATTGTATAAAATGCAAATTTCTCCTACTGACCAATTAGTAATTCCATTACTTCCAAGCACTTTTAGTTCATAAAAGTTTATGAAAGACTAAAAAGCAAGGAGGCAAAATGCATCATGAAAGTTAATCTGTTTGTAAAGTGAATAGTTATGAATGTGCAGTGTAATACTAAAAATTATTTTTACATCATCTCCAAGGACTCCAGATTCTGTGTTGCCATGACAGAATTATCCAACACTGTTGATAGGGCACAGGCCTACCCACAATTAGAGGGAAACAAAATCGTCTGATGCACGTGCGCAGGCATGCACACTTTATTTCAAGGACACCGCTACACCAATACCTATTATATGTGTGCCGCACAGAATTATGGTGCCCTACCTTCCAAAACTGCCTCACTATCAAACAAATGTCCCCCGTATGTACAATCATCTGTATATTGCTAAAGAGCAGCAGGCAACTGCCATGTATGAAGTAAACACGTCTTTAATGTCATCTCAAGGAAAAAAGAGAATAATGGGTATGAAAGCCTTCAAACAGTACACACATATAATACTAAGTCTTGCTGTAAGTTCTGTTACAACTTTCATTTTTGCAACAAAGGGGTGAAACTGGTGTCTGAGTTTATGAAGAGGGCGTGCTACATGGAGTTTTGAAACATCTTAATATGCTCTTCTTCAGTAGTCAGGAATGGGTCTTCCAGTGGGAATCAGTTCCTGCCCAAAAGGCCAAGACAACTCAGGACTGGCTGCGGAGGAACCTTCTGGTCTTTATCAGTGCCGAGAATTGGCTTTTGGGGAGTGCAGACATCATAACCCTGGACAATAAACTGTGGGCTGTTTTGGAGGACAAAGTGTGCCAAAAGTGTCACAACAGCCTGAAGAGCCTGAGGAGATTCCTTGTGAAGACAGCGGCAGAGATCCCCCTGGTGATGGAGCGTGCGGTGACAGCAGAGTGGCCGGAGCGTATCAAGGTTTGTGTCAAGGCATAGGGCGGCCATTTTGAGTGATATCATTATAAATGAAAACCTAAAACTATTGCAAATAAATTATTTGGCCCGAAAAGTGGATTGCTTTTCCTCCTAGGTCACAATGTCCTCACAACGGAACTTATGGCAAGACCTAGTATTTTCAAAATAACAGCCTTATTCACAGCGAAAACAACTCACCTCCCTACGGGATCGGAGGGCACAGTCTTCGAGCGTGTCAGCGGCTTCGTATTTTCCCTGGCGACGATACAGTGCGCCTAGGTTCTTCAGGGTGGTGGTTACAGTGGGAGAGTCAACCTTGGCTGCCTTGTGCCAGCCGCCATATTCACCATACGGGAGATTTTCCTTATTGCGGTGTTTGTTCTCCTCACGCTCCTCTGCTACCTGCCAGATCGGTTTGTTGTCTCCTGCAGGCATCGTACAGACTACACTTCACACAACCAACATCATGTGAAAGCTGAAGTAACAATACTCAATAGATATGTCCTTGTAAAAACCCTAGGGAGGTTTATGGTTTGATCCCAAATGTATATTACTAAGTATAGTGAAGGTATCCCCTAGCAACAAAATTCAGGTGATTAACATTTTGTACATGATTACTCGATATGTTACCCAATGATATAAAAACTATTGGCAGTACTTAGTATCAAAAATGTGACAGTAATTACGTACTGTGCAACTGTAAGGCATAGGCTGGTAGTGATCATGAAGTGTTTCTAGGTATTATACAGACAAAGATTCAAGTCTTATGAGATGTGATGATGTGTCATTGAACGAGTGGTTCCCAATGTTTCAAAGGATCATGGTGCCTTAATGCCATGAGTCACACACAAGGACACAAAAGACTTGAGTTTTCATTACGTTTTCATTGAGTATCAGGTATCTGAAGCTGTTATATAGATCGTCATTAAATAGAAATGATAATACAGATTTTACTTGAAGCACAAGAGACTGAAACAGCAGAATCTTACAAGCAACACTCACACATAAACATACCGGTGATCGAAACTAAAATTAATACAAATGCCATTAGTCACAACATCTTTATATATAGTCACATGTTTTGGCCAATTATGTCCATCGTCATATATATCTTAATACAAAAATATTAGGAAGAATGACAATTGCAAACATATCATTTTTAAGGTTAGAGTAAGATGTTACTCTTTAAAGTTGAATGGTGATTATAAGAATATAGATTCATATGTCTAACGTAGGTATTATAAAGTAAAAGGGGAGGATATATTGTGAAAAACTGTAGCAGGTTCTTGCTGAGGTATGTATATAGTTTGAATATAGGTATCTGCTATATTTTGGGATTTTTTTTTATGAGCATTTAGGGGATTTTAGGTTATGTTTACCTCATATCGAGATTCTGGAATAAAATAAAGGAAGAGAAAATGTTACGTACAGAATTATTAAATAAAAGTGACAACAGGTAGTATCAAATTATCCTAAGTAACCATAAATGCTACGTGACTGATGGTATTTTTATTAATTATAGTTAATATCTGTCACAACAGGATGTTTCGGCCGAAATTCATACAAATGGTCTGTTATTTACAGAGCTCAGTGACGTACTATAGGTCGTGTCGAAGACTTTCATCTTTCATAATAAAGGTGATGAAATATCCTAGGGTGCCCAGCTGCATCTGAACCAATGCAGCTGGTTGCCCATTAAGGTATTATCAGCAGCTCCCATTACTTTGGTCTTTCATAAATATTTTTAAAACTCTCTCACTCTACACAGTCTTTAACTAAAATCACTGAAATTATAAGCCCATCAGGGAGAATACATTTACTACTGAAACTTATAATACTGTAATTTAAGATCTTCGTTTACAGTAACATACACACACACACACACAGACAAAAAGAAGTCATACATACTTAATTTCACCATTACATATACTTAGTGTTTATAACACTACAGGGTGGCACAGAAGTGACTGACACTGTTGCACACATGATATTTTACAAAACAAGAAAGGGATGAAATACAAGGCACCAGTTTTATGCATAAAGCAAGCAGTGCATTAGTTATCTATTACTTTTGATAGATAACATCCTGCAGGTGATCTCCTCCACTTGGAAGACCTTGTCTTAAAATGATTCATAAACTCTCAAAAATTGGGCACAATGGATCTTGATTTATGGTTGTAATTTCATTTTGAATAGAAGGCTTCAGCATCTGTGTTACATGTGGGTGAATCCTGTATACACATTCTTTCAAGCATCCCCAGAGGAAGAAATCCATTACTGAAAGGTCCAGTGAATGTACAGGCCATATGATACCTGACATATGAAAATGCTATTCACCGTTCATACTCATACATGCTACATACTCCACCGATCCATTGTCACTGAATAGGTTTTGAGATGACATGACATTATGTCCTTCTTGGTGTGCACATTCCACACCATATCCCCACCTCCACCCCAATGCAGGGGAAAAGTTCATTCTGAAATGTGTCAGTTGGCTCTGCACCAGCCTGTATATGTACATGGTAAGTGTACCACTCTGGAGACAGTAACATTCTCTTACAATAGAAGATAGATTTAGAGAACCAACAAGTAGTGTCTTCTTCCCACAGTTATGAAACAAGAAACATGTTTTATGAAACCTGGAATAAACACCCAGCAAAGGTTACCTCAGTTTATGAGGACTGACTGGAAAGTATCCAGCCATTTTGAATATATCAAAAACCGGTCGCGTGGCCTTGATGTAACTTTGCAGCCAGTCAGTTGGCTGTGAGACACCGTTGACTGAGCTTGTGTACTGTGTGACCGTCGCATTCACAAATTTCATCACTTTCTATGGCGATTTTTGCCTTGGGAAAAACCAGAAGTTGCAGGGAGCCAAACCTGGGATGTAGGGATGCTGACAGACCTAGGAGATGCAATGTTTTGCCAAAAAAGCCTGCACGAGAACTGTAGAATGGGCATGCACATTGATGCAGGTTAGCTGATCTGCTCGCTTGGTCATTGCGAATGTGACAGTCACACAGTACACAAGCTCAGTCAACGGCGTCTCACTGCCGACTGACTAGCCCCACGGGAGAGTTACTGTTCACGGATGCACAGTAAGGTCTCCCCTGACTGGCTGCCGAGTTACATCAAGTGCACGCGACTGGTCCTCGAGATATTCAAAATGGCTGGATACTTCCCGGACAGGCCTCGTATACTTCTGAAGCGTAAGTGCCAATAATGCCAACGAATATATCTGAAATTACTAGTTGAAAGTACCTTTGTTTTGTTCCTGTCTCCTAATGACATCTGTATGAGAATTAATGGACTTCTTTAAGCTTCTATAACAGAACATACACGACAAAGAGGATGGATGTGCAAATCTTAGGTGGCCATGACAACGTGGTTAAGGACACCGATCTTCGGGAATATGACACCGTGTCACTGGGTGATTCCTGCCGTTTTGAACGAAATGGAGCACCTTCATCTTCGTGGGTCTAGATGTCTAAGAATACATCTCAGACCTCTACACCCTTGATGATGAAGGCACTATGTTCCTTTAAATTACCCAGTGACACAATGTCATATCCCAGATGAACAGTGTCCTCAAAAAAATGTGTCTTCTTCTGCTGGCTCCAGTTCTTGAGTTTGTATTTGAACATAGCAAACTGTAATATACTACCTCTTACAATAAAACATGGTAAAATCTGGGATTACTATCTATAAAAGGCTTGAATGAGGGTTAAGCTGTTTAGAACTCACATACAGCTTACAGCGCATTCACTTAGATAACAGCAGCACATATATGCATGCATGATACATGAATATGGCCAATAAATAACAAGAATGGCACCATGACTTATTATTGATGACAGTTTGCTAAGGTATGTGTGTGCATTCCTATACATGACTATATAATTAAAAGCAATTTGATGTTTCTTTCTAATGCTCCCCTGTCTTCACACATTCAAGCTAAGAAAGGTAAATGGATGCTGCAAGATTTGAGGTTTACGCACTACCACTGCTGAAAATGATTCAGGTCTTCATAGATGTGATGCTGTATGTCTAGGCCAGGAGTTACAGATGTGTCATAGGATCAGAGTGTCTTCAGGGTCAAGCAGTCCAAGAATAAGTCTTCTTGGACTGTTTGAAACTGAAAATGAAACAAATGTGTCCAGTACTATATTTCAGTGACATGTTGTTGTGACTTCTCATTGTACAAAACTCGCTGCCAATAACACTGAACTTACGTCCTTGTGGAACACACCCTTTATTCAGAAGACAGGAGTGGCTCTGTCATGCACTAAACTCCCAGTATTGTATGGAATCCAAAGGTTCATTATTGTCAAAGTTTTATTTATTCACCAACTGACACACTAGTGAGTTGGCTTAAAAAACAATAATAAAATTTACATTAAAACAGCTCCGACATGTTTCGGTGTTACAGTTACACCATCATCAGGGAGCACATTAATTTGTGCTTACTAAAGTTACAGTTGTTAAAATAATCCATTAAAATACATCAGTGTGTGGTGAATATGGTGGTGGTGTGGCTGCATATGTTATGTCCTTATTGGTGTCTGTATGTTGTACTGTTTGGCAGTAGACTTTACTAAGCACAAATTGATGCGCTCCCTGATGATGGTGTAACTGTAACACCGAAACATGTCGGAGCTGTTTTAATGTAAATTTTAATATTGTTTTTTTAAGACAACTTACTAGTGCATCAGTTGGTGAATAAATGAAACTTTGATAATATCAAGATGCACGGTACTAATGTGAAAAAAAAAAGTTCATTGCTGTGTTTACCAAAGGTCACTACTGGTACCTGCAGTTTAATCCAGCCCACATGCTCACACTGCATTCATGTAAGATCTATTTTAATATTATCCTGAAACATCCATTTCCATCAAGATTTATGACAAAAATAAACTTAAGATCTTGTATGAATTTAATTCTCCTTGATTTTACAACTGTCACAATACAGTACTTGGTTGTCAACGTAATTCTGATACGTGTGTCAGGCCACTTGGCCTGTGAGAGAAGCATGTCATCACCTACATGTGATGCAAAGTACAAATTGTAAAGCTCCACATTAAAAAATTTTCCCTTTCTCTCTGAACTACACATTATTTTCCAAACGACACTGTTCTTCTCAAACACTCTCAATGTATGAGCTTCCCTCATGGTGAGAGAGACATCTCACACACAACAAACTACAGGTAAATTTATGTGTATGTATATTTTCAACATTTGGACTTCAAGAGAAAATACACTGGTTCCATAAAACATGTGGGTAAACAAGAAAATAGTTGGTTGGCAAAGAAGAGATGGAAATACTTTGAGATTTGAGGTTTTCACAGCACTGCTGCTGGGGGGGGGGTTAAACTCTTATGTGACAGAATGCCGTGTCATTGGGTGAGTGTTCATGGCGTTTCGAAGGATCATAGTGCACTGTCATCTTGAAGGGTCAGCAGTCCAGAAGATGAAGGCAACAAAACACTTCAACCACTCACCCAATGACACGGTGTCACAAGAAGACTTGAAGTATAAGGAAATGTTGATGAAATTCTGGAGGTAGCAATCCTGCTATACAGGCCAGAATGCATGACTTCTATAGAGAGATAAGAGAAAAGCAGATCTTGTGTGTCTTTTAAGAGGAGATGTGTTACACAGACGTGATCACAGTCCAGCGCAGAGTGAGGAATATGAACAATAGTAATGTAAGACTAAGAAAGAATCAGTAAACTTTACCATTTTTTGAACCATGCATCGTATTATACAGGGTGCTTCAAAAAGAGCTTTACAACTTTGAAAGCGTATAGAAATTTATACGGAGGACATACACAACGTTTTGAACTGTCAAAATGTAGCAAAACACACCGAGTTTTACCTCGGATAGTTATGGTTCAATGTGACTTCCATTGGTAATG
>Ga0131853_10021121_pt1 | contig 11820 bp, 13 predicted proteins | sample TergutLab28metaG_FD_92764 | JGI IMG/M metagenome (GOLD analysis project Ga0131853, IMG submission 92764) | Labiotermes labralis P1 segment gut microbial communities from Petit-Saut dam, French Guiana - Lab288 P1 (version 2) (version 2) | ecosystem: Host-associated > Arthropoda: Insects >...
AGAAGGGCCGATTACGTAGATGAGATTGCCTGACATCGATACGTCCTCAGTGATGCACTCGGCTCGCGCCGAGCACGAGCTTGCCGCGAGACCACACCAGGTCGGCATGCGGCAGCCCACCCAAGTGCCGGACTGCGACCAGATCGGCGCGCTTGCCCACCGCAATCACACCGCGGTCATACAGCCCGGCAGCCCGCGCCGGGTTGCGCGTCACGAGCGCTACCGCATTCGCGAGCGAAATGTCCGCGACCTCCGGCAGCTTGAACGCGGCCGGCAGCAACGAGGCAGGCGAGTAGTCGCCGCACAGGCAGTCTGCGACGCCTGCCAGCACGGCGTCGAGCGCGCGCATGTTGCCCGACTGCGACTTGCCGCGCAGGATGTTCGGCGCGCCGAACAGCGTGGCAGTGCCGTGGCTGCGCGCGGCCTGAGCCGTTTCCAGATTGATCGGAAACTCCGAGATCGTCGCGCCGAGATCGCGCATCACTTCGACCTTGGTCGCCGAATCGTCATCGTGGCTCGCAATCGCGACACCATGGGCATGCGCCAGTGCAGCAAGCTGCTGCATGCGCTCGAGCGCGCCTTTCGCTGCCCCCGCCTTCTGCTTCATGATCTCGTCGAGCGTGGCATCGTCGGCCTTGTAGACGTTCGAAAGATAAGTGCGGAACGACTCCACGTCGCGAAACTGACCCTGGCCCGGGCTGTGATCCATGAACGAGATCAGGTCGATCACGCCCTCTTCCATCAGCGCCGACAGAACCGGAAGAGCGGTGATGTCGGTTACCTCAAAGCGTGCATGGAACTTGTTATCGACTAGCGCATGCGCTTGCCAGGCGTGGATCGAGCGGCCGAGCGCGGCTGCCGTCGCGTTGTTACGCACGCCGAGCTCGCGGTTCGCGAAAGAGAGCGCATGAAATACCGTGGTGATGCCCGCAGACGCGTTGCGCTTGTCTGCCTGCGCGCAGGCGAAGTCAAACGGAAAGTGCACGCCCGGACGAGGCTCAACCTCTTTTTCCAGCGAATCGCAATGCAGGTCGATCATCCCCGGCATCAGCGTATGGTCTTGCAGGTCGATCACCACTGCGTCGCCAGCATGCTCGGGATCGAGTGCGGCGATCTTGCCGTCCTCGACGAGCACGGCGAGTTTCTGGCGCACCTCGTCGGCGAGAACGACGGTGGCATTCGTCAGGATTTGGCGGCTCATTGCGTGGTCGCCTCCGAAAGCGTTTGGCGGACAACCGGCGGTGCCAGTTCGATCACCTGATCGGCAAGGCGCGCCACCAGGTCGGGGTGGTGGAAGATCGCGAGCATCGCCACGCCTTCCGCCTTGATCGCCTGCAGGATCGCCACAACTTTGTCGGTGGTGCGCGGATCGAGGCTCGCGGTCGGTTCATCCAGCAGTAGCAGGCGCGGGCGAGCAACGAGGCCGCGCGCGAGGTTGACGCGCTGCTTTTCACCACCTGAGAAGGTCGCAGGCGGCACTTCCCAAAGACGCTCGGGCACGTTCAGCGCATCGAGCATTCCACGCGCCTTGTCGCGCGCTTCGGCACGCGTCGCGCCGCGCACGAGCAGCGGTTCCGCCACGACGTCGACGGCGGCCCGGCGCGGCAGGCAGTGCAGAAACTGCGTGACGAAGCCGATCTCGAACTTGCGCAGCGCCAGCACTTCGTGCTCGGACGCCTGCGTGAGGTTGACCGTTTCGCCGGCATCGGTGCGGTACAACACGCTCCCGGCGTTCGGCAGGTAAGTCCGGTAGACGCACTTGAGCACGGAAGACTTGCCCGCGCCGGTCGGGCCGATCAGCGCAGACAGCGTGCCAGGTTCGACGGTAAAGGACACGTTCGCGCACGACGGAATCGTCTTGTTCTGGTCGTGCAGCGTGAAGTGTTTGCTCAGGTTTTCAACAGTGAGAATCGCGGACATGGATTTTCCTCAGAGAGCGGAGGCCACAAGCCGCTGCGTGTACGCATGCTGCGGGTCTTCGAGAATCTGGTCGGTCAGTCCCGACTCGATGATGCGGCCATACTTCATCACGATCGTGCGGCCCGCTAGCAGGCGGATCACACCGAGGTCGTGCGTGACCGCGATCATTGCGGTACCGAGTTCCTGCTGGATCTCGAGGATCAGGTCGAGAATGCGCGCCTGCACAGAGAGATCGAGACCGGTGGTCACTTCGTCGAGGAACAATAGCGGCGGGCGCGTGGCAAGCGCCTTCGCGATCTGCACGCGCTGCTGCATGCCGCCCGAAAACTTCTTTGGCGATTCGTCCATGCGCTCGGGCAGCACCTCGGTGCGCGAAAGCAGATCGCGCGCGCGTTCACGGATTTCGCCGTACAGCGTCACGTCGTTCATTAGCAGACGCTCGGCGATGTTGCCGCCCGCCGACACGTTGAAGTTCAACCCAAGATGCGGGTTCTGATAGACCATGCCGAAACGATGGTTGCGCAACCAGCGCTGTTCGGCGGCGTTCGCTGCAAACAGGTTCGAGTCGTCCTCGCCGTCGAAGAAACGCGCCGAACCCGAAGTCGGCTTCTCGTCGAAATAGAGCGTTTTCACGACGGTTGACTTCCCCGAGCCCGATTCGCCCATGATCCCGAGGATCTCGCCGGGCTTCAGGTCGAAGCTGACATCGTGGGCGGCCACCACCGAACCGCAATGCGGGCAGATGTTGGTGTCCTGCTCCGGCCCGGTGCTCTCGATACATCGTTCGCACCCCGAACCATGAATTTTGGTCAAGCCGCGCACTTGAAGAATGGGACTCACTGTGCGGCTCCTTCAGTCGTTGCCTCGGCCTTCGCATGGGTGTGGCCGTTGCGATAATCGTTGCAGTAGTCCGAATCCGAGCACTGGTACGACTTGCCACCGTCATCGCCGATGATTTCGTCGAGGAAGCTTTCGGTCGAGCCGCAGCGCACGCAGGCGCGGCGCTGGCCGTGCTCGTCGCGGAAATCTTCGGTACGGAACGGCACGTCGTCGAACGCGAGCGGGACCGCACGCGTGTACGGGGGCACCGCGTAGATCTTCTTCTCGCGGCCCGCACCGAGCAGCACAAGCGCAGCCGACATGTGCAATTGCGGCACGTCGTAGCGTGGGATCGGGCTCGGATCGATCACGTAGTGGCCGTTGATACGGGTCGGATAGCGATGCGAGATCGTGATTTCGTCGAACTGCACAATGTCTTCGTACAGCTTGGTGAGCAGGCGCGAATAATCACCCTCGCCGTGCATGGTCTTGCGCCGTGCCTCCGAGGGTTCCACCACGACCAGCGGATCGGGATACGGAACCTGCAGGACCAGGATCTGCTTCTCGGTCAGCGCCACTTCGGGAATGCGGTGGCGCGACTGGATCAGCGTGGCTTCACCGGTATGCTCGGTTGTTTGCACGCCTTCGCAGGTCAGTTCGACGAAGTGGCGCAGATTGACCGCGTTCACCGAGTCATCCGAACCCTGGTCGATCACCTTGAGCGTGTCGTCCGGTCCAACGAGGGACAGCGTGAGTTGCAGACCACCCGTACCGAAACCGCGCCCCATCGGCATTTCGCGCGACGCATACGGCGTCTGGTAGCCCGGCACGCAGATCGCCTTGATCACCGCGCGGCGAATTTCACGCTTCGCGTATTCGTCGAGAAAGCCAAAGCTGTAACCCGCCTCGTCGAGCGGAAGTTCGTAGCGTTCGTTCATTGCCCGACTCCTTGCACCTTCTGTTCGGCCTCTTTGCCCACGGCCTTTTCCTGCGTCGTGCGCAACCGGTCCATGTCCGACTGGAACGTGACGTAGTGCGGCATCTTGTAGTGGCTTGCGAAACCCATCGAATCGACACCGTCGATATGCAACAGCACGAATTCGGGGTCTTCCGATGGATTGGTCGGGCCGTCACGCATGCCGTTCTGCAGAGAGCGGTCGAGCACGGCCATCGAGATCGCCTTGACTTCGTTATGGCCGAAACACGCGCCATAGCCGAGCGTGAAGACGGGAGGACCGTCGCTGTCGCCGCTTTCGTACATCGCCACCATCTCGCACTCGGTCATTAGCACTTCGCCCGCTTCGACCAGTTCGCCTGTGACGGGATGGGGAATCCGCACCGGCACGTAGCCCACGCGCAGTTCGGCAACCGTCGGGTGCACGTCGCCGTAGCCGCGCATGTTCGAGTAGGCGATCGCGAGCAGCGAACCCGTTTCGGCACGCGCCATCGTTGCGAGCGCTGCGGAGCGCGGCACCGGGAAGATCAGCGGGTCGCGCGTGACGTCGAACGGTTCGGCCTTCGACGGCTGGAGCTTCGGCAGCAGCCCTTCCTCACGCAGCGCGTCGACCACCTTCGGGAAGGTGTCGGGCAGGTCGCTTTCATCGATCGAGTCGAGGAACGTGCGTGCAACAGAACGAAACGCTTCGGGCGATTCGTTGGCGAGATCCAGACGCATCAGGCGCAGCGCGTAATCGTTGGTCGGCCCGAGCATCTGACCGCCGGGGATATCCTTGAACGCGCTCGAGATGCGGCGGATCACGCGCATTTCACCGGTATGCTGTACGGGTGCCTCGAGCAGACGGGGTTTGGTCGAGCGATACGCGCGCAGTGCAAACGCCGCTTCGAGCGTGTCGCCGTGCATCTGTTTGATGGCGAGCGCAGCGAGACGCGGGTGATACAAACCACCTTCAGAAACCACGCGCGAGGTGAGCGAACGGAGTTGGTGTTCGATGGTCTGCAGGGTCAACGGTGTGCCGTGCTCACCCTCAGCCGTGCGAAGTGCTTCGACAACATGCTCCGCACCCTGGATTGCCCGGCCACCGCCCTTGATAGCTACATAACCCATTACCGGTCTCCCTCTGCGGCAACCTTGATCGTTCTGGGCAGTGCGACCACGCTGCGTTCGCCCAGAAGCACCATATCGACACCGAGTGGGAAACCGCTATTCCATTTCCTGCGCAGCTTCCACCACTGCAGGTCGATCCCCGTCACCTGCAGCGAAGTGCTGCTTTGGATGCCAGGACCGCTGAGGATCAATCCAGGTCCTTGCTTGATTTCGTCCGCGATCAGAATGAGTGTGGCGCCCTTCTCCGGGCTTTCGAGCGTGCCGAGTGCAAGCTCGAAATCGGCTACCTGACTGCCCGGCATAACGACAAATTGCGCCTGATCCGCACTGGCCGACTTCGCACCGAGTCGCTGACGGTCTGCCGCACCGACCAGCTCGCACGGGTCGGCCAGCGTCGTTGCGGGATCGGCCAGCGTGGCAAGCACGAGGGGCAGCACGTGCCCGGCCTGCGTTTCGAGTTCGACGATGCGGCCGGGATAGGAAAATGCGTCCACGATGCGGCGGAATGCGCGCTGCTGAATCAGCGGGGTCCAGTCCGAAGGGTGCGAGACGATACGCGTCTGCAGCTTATTCATCATCGTCCTCTTGCGCGGCGAGCAACGAGAAGTCCACGCGCGTTGCCGCCAGCAGTTTCTTGCGATCGGCAGCGGTGGCTTCGACAGCACGCTTGCCTTCGTGAAGCAGTTTCAGGGCATCTTCGTGCCCAGGCCAGGCGACGGCAGTTACCGCGTCGAGAATCGCGAGCGCGCGAATCAGGCTGGTACGGTCGTCCATGACAATCGCGGCGCCTTCTGCGGTGCCGCCTTTGGGGTCAATCAGGCGCACATGCGCCTTGGCGACCGGAATCTCGCCGAGGTAATACGTCTCGCCCATGGCAGCGTCGGCGAGCGGCACGAGGGCGAGGCCGGATTGGGGGATTTCCAGGTCTTCCACCTGGAATTGCTCACTGAGGCAATGCGCGAGTTCGCGAATGCGCTGTGCCGGGACGTTCGTCCAGTAGCGCATCCAGTCGCCGCGCGCTGGCTGCGGCGATTTCGTTTCCATTAGTAATCCTTTCTAATGTCCATATGAATGGAGAGATATAAAGATCAGTAAGCCGTCCTGCTGGATCGCGTGCGCCACGCAGGCCTGAACCTTTGAACGTGGCGACGCCCTGACCCCGTTATATCAGCGGGATGCGCAACTGGACACGGTCTGCCCGGAACCGGGTAATCACATATTCGACCGGATGGTTGTCGCGCTCATCCACGTTCACGCTCTTGACCCGCAAGACTGGCTGGTTTTGCGCCATGCCCAGGACTCGCGCATCGTCCCCCTGGGGTAGCACTGCCGTGACGGCGCTATCAATACGACGTAGCTGGCAGCCATACTCCGCGCTCAGAAAAGCGTGAAGCGAGTCGCCTTGATAGCGGACCAGCAGATCGGGAAAGCGATGGACCGGCAGAAAATGCGAAATGAGACACATCGGCTTGCCGTCCACGCTTCGCAACGTTTCCAGCCAATGCACGGGCTCGCCTTCCGACACGGCAAGGCGTTCGGCAATGCGCATGCTTGCAGGCAAGGTCTGCTTGCGCAGGATCTGGTTGCCGGCCTGCAAACCTTGGGCGTTCAAGTTCTCCGTAAAACGCGTCGTTTTACCGATTTGGTAGTCGATCTGGTTATTGAGCACCAGGATGCCGCGGCCATGCCGACGCTCCACAAGGCCCGCATCGACCAGCTCGTCGATGGCACGTCGGAGCGTGTGCCGATTCACCCCAAAACGCGACGCAAGTTCGCCCTCGGACGCCAGGTAGTCGCCAGGCGCATAGAGGCTGGCGATCTCCTGCTCCAGTTGCCGTGCTATTTGGGCATACAGGGATGCACCCTGCTCCCGAGTGACCGCGTACAAGCTCATATCCGGTTATCTAGATAAGTAGATAAGCGGATGCTACAAAAGGTTTGTGACAGATGCGTGATGAATGGATAGCCCGTTGCGTACACGCTCGCAGATCGATTTGGCATGCGGCGCGGCCAGAGAACGCCCACGCGCAGGCTATAGCACCGCTATACAATTGCCTATATCGGTGCTATATTGATTGCATGGATACACGGACCACCCTGCTTGCTGCGGCGCTGAAGATTCTCGAGGAAGAAGGCGAGGCGCAGTTTTCGACTCGCGCGGTCTGCTCACTGGCGGGAGTCACCGCGCCGACGCTTTATCACCACTACGGCAGCGCCGACGGTCTGCTAAGTGCCGCGATGGCGGAGGCGTTTGCGCAGTTTCTGGAAAGCAAAATTGCAGCCGCGCAATCCCCCGATCCCGTGACTGTCCTGCGCGATGGCTGGGACGATTACGTGCGCTTCGCGGCGGCACGGCCAAGACTCTATGCCGCGATGTTGGGACGTGTTCTGCAGGGGGCGCAGATACCGGCTGCCCAGCAGGGCTTCGCACTCCTCATCGAGCGCATTTCTGCCATCGCCGCCGAGGGGCGGCTCGCGCTCGCGGTGGAGGTCGCAGCGGACGTGATGTGGGCGTCGGCTAACGCGGCTTCTCTGCTCTATGTCACGGCGCAACTGCGCCATGCGGCGGCACCCACGTCCGCCGTTCTCGAGGACATCCGCGAGAACGCCATGCGCGCCGTTCTGACCGCAGACGCAACAGATACGAGAGGCTGATCGACCATGAAGATCCTCGTCACTGGAGGCTCCGGCCTTCTCGGCAGTCGCTTGCTCCCCGCACTCGCCGCGGCAGGCCATCAGGTCTTTGCGCTTGCGCGCTCGGCGTCGTCCCGTGAAAGGGTGCGGGAACTGGGCGCTCAGCCTGTCGATGGCGATCTGGTAAGCAACGCGCCGCTGGTACTGCCCGCGCTCGATGCCGTTGTTCATGCGGCGGCCATGTTTCGCTTCTCCGGACCGCGCGCGCCGTTCTTTCACGCAAATGTGGATGGCACCGCAAGATTGCTGGCAGCGGCACAGCAAGCTGGCGTGACGAGGTTCGTTCATATCAGCGCGGCAGGCGTCATCATGGACGAATCCGGTTCGCCCATTCGTCATGCAGAGGAGAACGCCCCTACCTTTGCGCAGCACTTTTCGGCCTACCTGGCGAGCAAGGCACAGGCCGAGCAAATCGTGCTGGCTGCCAACAAGCCGGGTTTTCGCACCATCGCATTGCGCCCGCCGGCAATCTGGGGGCCGGGTGATCCGTTCAGCCGCGAGCTTCCCCATGCGATCAAGTCAGGCCAGTTCGCTTTCATCGACCGTGGCGACTATGCGTTCTCCACCTGCCACGTGGATAACGTCGTCGAAGCCGTGCAGTGCGCGCTGACGCGCGGCGAAGGTGGTCGCGCCTTTTTCATCGCCGATCAGCAGACGCCAACTTTCCGCGAATTCATCGATTTAATTGCAGGCGTGCAGGGACTTTCCGTCACGGAACTGCGTTCGGTGCCTTATTGGCTCGCCTCAGCCTCAGGGCGGTTGATGGACGCCGTCTGGGCCATTCTGCGGAAAAACGGCGACCCACCCCTCTCGCGTTCGATGGTGCGCATGATCGGGCGGGAATTCAGTGTGAGTGATGCTGCCGCACGCCGCGAATTGGGCTATGTCGGAGTGACCTCGCGCGATGATGGCTTGCGCAGCTATGAGGTCGCGCATTCTCCGGGAGCGTGATTCTCGCCAGGATGCTCGCGGGAAGTCCCACACTATCTCTGTTGTCCGACGCATTATGAATTTTCGACTACGCGCCGAACGCAAAAACGATCTCGTCGATCGTCACGCGGATGCGTGCGGTGTGCCGCAGATCCTGATGGGTGACGAGCCAAATCTCATACCGCGCGTCGTTTGAACGGTCTGGCCAGATCCGTACGAGGCCGTCTCGTTCGCCCATTGGCACGGGTAGCTCGCTGATACCGAGCCCGGCTTTGACCGCCGCGCGCAGCGTCAGGTTTGTGTTCAATCGCGCGACGACGCGGCCGTCCTTGAGCGGTTCCCCGACGAACGCCGGCACCCTCGCCTTGGCGAAATGCGGCTGGTACACGACGAGATCATGCCCGGCGAACCGCTCGCCCGGCTCCGGCTCGCCATGGCGTCGCACATAGTCGGGCGATGCGAACAGCCCCACTTCCCAACTCGCAAGCCGCCGGGCGAGCAGATCCGCAATTCGCGGCTTGACGGTTCGGATCGCGATATCGGCTTCGCGCTTTGCGAGGTTGAGGACCACGGTCGTTGTGTCGAGCATCACCGATACATCCGGATGCTTCGCATGCAGGCGCTGGATCGCAGGGATCACATACTCTTCGGCGAGCGCATCCGTCGTCGAGAGCTTCACTTCGCCGGCGTGCCGCTTGTCCACGCCTTGCGCGTGGCGCACGAGATCATGTGCCGACTGTTCCATCGCCTCCGCCGCGCGGATCGCGATTCTGCCAACCGGCGTGAGCTCATAGCCGTTCGATGTGCGCAGGAACAGCGTCGCACCGAGCGCGTGCTCGAGCGCTGCGAGCCTTCGGCCTACCGTCGCCTGATCGATGTCGAGCGAGCGAGCAGCGGCGCGCAAGGTCCTTTCCCGATGGAGCGCAACGAAAATGCGCGCGTCGTCCCAGTTCATGTCGCCTCCGGCGTGATGCAAATTTGCATCATATGTTCGGCAATTCGCTGCATGTCAAGCGCCGGCTGCATCGCTACACTTTTTCCATTCGATTTTTGAAAAGGAAGAAGTCGTGTCACATGAGGCGAAAGGCGTTCCCGCGGAGATGACCGCGATCCACATCACGAGACCTGGCGGCCCGGAAGTGCTGGTACCCGCGCGGCGTGCCGTTCCTGCACCGGCCAACGACGAAGTGCTGATCCGCATTCATGCAGCCGGCGTGAACGGTCCCGACGTGTTCCAGCGCAAGGGGCTGTACGATCCGCCGCCGGGCGCATCGGATATTCCCGGGCTCGAAGCTGCGGGCGAGATCGTGTTCGTCGGGCGCAACGTGACCCGATTCGCGGTTGGCGATCTCGTCTGTGCGCTGGTCCCGGGCGGCGGCTATGCGGAGTATGCGGTCGCGCATGAGAGCAACACCCTCGCGGTCCCGGAGGGACTCTCGACAATCGAAGCGGCGGCGATGCCTGAAACCTTTCTGACTGTATGGCTGAACCTGTTCCAGCGCGGCAAGTTCGCGGCAGGCGAAAGCGTGCTGATCCACGGCGGCGCATCGGGAATCGGCACCACCGCGACGATGCTGGCGAAGGCATTCGGCGCATCGAAGATCATCACGACAGTTGGCTCCGACGCGCAGCGCGACGCAAGCATCGCACTCGGTGCCGATCTCGCAGTGGATTACCGCAACGAGGATTTCGTCGAGGCGGTCATGCGCGCGACGGACGGGCGCGGCGTCGACGTAGTCGTCGATATCATCGCTGGTGATTACGTCGCGCGGAACTACGCGGCGGCAGCGATGAACGGCCGTGTCGTACAGATTGGCGTGATCAAGGGGCCAGCGCAGGCACTCGATCTGTTCCCGATGCTGGTGAAGCGCCTCACGCACATCGGCTCGACGCTGCGCTCGCGCACGAACGAGGAAAAGGCGGAGCTGATCGAGGATCTCAAGCGGTCGGTCTGGCCGCATATCCGGCGTGGTGCGGTGAAGCCCACCATCTATCGGACCTTCGATCTTGAGGATGCCTGTGGTGCGCATGCGCTGATTGACTCGGGCACGCATATCGGAAAGATCGTGCTGACGACCCGGGCAGCAAGCACAGCCTGACGCTCATCTCAGATAGCTAACCTGGCATTACTAACATCTCTGACCACAACCCCTTATGACTGACGCTGGCTACCACTACTACGAACCGCCCCACGACCACGGATTGCCGCATGATCCATTGAATGCGATTATCGGTCCAAGACCCATCGGCTGGATTTCCACGCGAGGGGGCGACGGCACGATTAATCTCGCGCCATACAGCTTTTTCAACGCCTTTAACTACCATCCGCCGATCATCGGGTTTTCCAGCATCAACGCGAAGGACAGTCTACGCAACGTACGAGAGACGGGGGAGTTTGTCTGGAACCTCACCACTCGCGATCTCGCCGAGAAAATGAATGCGACGTGTGCAATGGCGCCCTACGAAGTCGACGAGTTCGAACTGGCCGGCTTGACTGCAGCTCCGTCACGGCAAGTAGCCGTTCCACGCGTGGCGGAGAGTGGTGTCAACTTCGAATGCAAGCTCACCGATGTGATCCAGCTTCGCGATCATCGAGGCTCGCCTGTTACCACCTGGCTCGTGTTGGGAGAAGTCGTGGCTGTTCACATTCGCCGTGACCTGCTTAAAGACGGCGTCTTCGACACCTTCGGCGCGGGCATCATTCTCCGGGCAGGTGGCCCATCGGCCTATGCGCTCGTTGCGCCCGAAAGTCGATTCGATATTGGGCGCCCGCCCGGGGTGCATCCCCCCGCCGCGCCCTCTCGCGCGAAGGAGTCGTCGGCCAGGTCGCCGCAAAGTTTTTCTTCTTCTCCCTGAAACTTTATCTGCTTTGTCGGAGAACGGGAAAACGTGAAGAATGACGTGAGAGCGAGAACACTCTTCATTGTGCCCTTCATAACATGACTGCGATGGGCTACTCGCGGATGTGACACAAACGTTCACTTTCCACGTTGATTTTAGGGCGTAGCCATGCGAACCCCTCGTATCGCCATCGTCGGAGGCGGCCTGAGCGGCCTCTACGCGGCGTTCCTCCTGCAACAGCAAGGCATCGGTGACTACGTCCTCTTCGAGGCGCGCGAGACGCCCGGAGGCCGCATCCTGTCCGTTTCTGGTCAGGAGACTGCCGCGAATGGAAGCATTGACGGACTGGACCGCTTCGACCTCGGTCCGACCTGGTTCTGGCCTGATATTCAGCCTCAACTCGATAGCGTGATCCGCGACCTTGGTATCGTCCGCTTCGAGCAGCACCAGATTGGAGACATGCTGGTCGAGCGTTCGCACGACCAGGCTCCAGTGCGTGTGCATGGCTACACGAATGAGCCGGTCTCGATGCGTCTTGTTGGCGGCATGGC
>Ga0131853_10021122_pt1 | contig 11820 bp, 5 predicted proteins | sample TergutLab28metaG_FD_92764 | JGI IMG/M metagenome (GOLD analysis project Ga0131853, IMG submission 92764) | Labiotermes labralis P1 segment gut microbial communities from Petit-Saut dam, French Guiana - Lab288 P1 (version 2) (version 2) | ecosystem: Host-associated > Arthropoda: Insects >...
AAAAAAAACGTCTCATAGAGTATTAGAAACCTTTTTATTGACGAAATAAAGAAGCCAAAAACTGCGTCGTGAAGTTCCCGTACACTTGTCACGTACAGGAACGGGCACAGTCAAATCTACGCTTTCTTACCTCAGTAACAACTGTATCATAACCTACTGCAAGCAAACTGTACACAAAGTTTTGCCCAAAACACTTTTATGTCAGTCTAGAATTGACTTCAATTAAAATTTGCTATCTCCACTAAACCAAGGTCACGGAAAGAAGTACATGAATGGTGGGGATGGTGGCAGTCGTGGCCGATCGTTCTCTGCCTTACAGATGTAATCTTTTCCGGCCTTCTTAGCCCTAATATATCAAGTCCAAGGGGCGTGACACTACTGAAATTTATATCAAGATCGCTATCAACATTGTGTGCAGTGAGTGACCGTAAGATTGGAGGGGTACATCAGCGGGAAGTAAGATGGAGGGGAAAGCGTAACAACTAGAAGGGACTGCTGTCCCCTGGCCTCAGTATAATAAGATAAGACATGAGTTTTTCAAAGTGATGGGTAGCTTATTAAGACTGCCATCTCCTGTTACGTGATTCGCTATAGTGTGTAGTGCTTCCACCTTCGGGATCGACCTTCAAGACAGAGATGAGAATACTCGTATGCCTTCAAACTTTGGTACTTATTAACCACAGTAAAATCCTTCCTATGAATACCATTCCAACTATGCATTTACACACCGTTAATCAATTTAACATAACTCCATGGAAAACCCCTTCTTGTGGTGCTGATAATTGCCCAGTTGGTGACAAATATCTTCGTAATCTAAGGAAGTCAAGTCTTCACTACCAAGGGTGAAATTTTGCCTGTTGTTTTGTATGTGTGTGAAACTTGGTCGTTGACATTGCGGGAGGGAAGGAAGCTGAAAGTGTTTGAGAAAATGGTGTTGAGGAGAATATTTGGACCTAGGAGGGACGAGGTAACGGGGAAATTGAAGAGACTGCATAACAAAGAACTAAATGATTTGTACTCCTCACCCAATATTGTGCGGGTGATAAAATTGAGAAGAATGAGATGGGCTGGTCATGTGGCGCGTATGGGTGAGTAGAGGGGGTGTATAGGGTCTTGGTGGGGTAACCAGAGGGAAAAAGACCACTGGGGAGACCTAGGCGTAGATGGATGGATAATATTAGGACGGATCTCCAGGAGGTGGGATGTGGGTATATGGACTGGATTGGGCTGGCCCAGGATAGAGAGAGGTGACGGACGCTTGTGAGTGCGGTAATGAACCTTCGGATTCCGTGAAATGCGGGGAATTTCTTGACTAGTTGCAAACCAGTTAGCTTCTCAAGAAGGACTCTGCACCATGCAGTAAGTAAGTAAGTAAGTAAGGGTGAAATAGCCCACCGCTCGACCCTAACCACGAGTAAGACGAATCCAAAAATTTATCTTAGTTCGAGGTACTATGATACAGTGGCACTCCTTTATCCCCTGCCTCGCACACAAGCCAAACAAGCACCCCTTGTACGTTGCGTGTACCGCTTACTCAGTACGTCAGCTGCGTCCTCCACGAAGCCTGGAAACCACCTTTTCTAGCAGCGCTGCAAGACGAGCCATGCCATGGTGACAAGGGGCACACAACTCGATCCTTCTTTCACTGAACGAAATTCCCAACCCGCCGATCCAGAGGGGCCGCGGCAGTTATTCTAAGGACTCTGTGAATTAACAGAGATTCGCCATGTCCTCCTCTTTCAGCCAACGTACGGTTTCCCCTTTTATCGTGACCGCTGCGACCCGGAAATGGGTGTTGTGCTGAATAGAATGCGAGTTCATTGACAACGACTGCTGATTTAATAATAGTTTTTTTTTTTACCATTGCGCAACAGCCATAATGGGCCAAGGCCTCCTCATTATCGAGGATTCACGATCACACTCACTTAGACACACCACACTCGGTAGGACTCCTCTGGACGAGTGATCAGCAAGACTCAGAGTCCTCTACCTAACAACACACAACACTCATAAGAGACAGACATCCACGCCCCGGCGGGATTCGACCCACAATCCCAACAAGCGAGCGGCCGCACACCCACGCCGTAGTCCGTGCGGCCATTGGGATCGACAATAATAGGTTTTTAGTCTACTAAAAGTTCACGACCACTTCCTGTTACGTCCTTTCCAATTCACCGCACAAAACCTTATTTCAAAGCATACTCAATATAATTTCTAGCCAAAACAGGGCTATGAAAAAGGGACTAGTTCAGGAAAATAACGAGTTCCTTTTTATACAATCATCACACATAACTTCCTATTACAGACCGGAGTGTTTATATTGAAAACGCTCGTTCGATTTCAATACTTCAGTCTTTAACACATTTCCTTATGCATATCTAACCTTCCCCTTTCCTTAGAAATTCTTATCTGCTTTTAATTAAAACAGTCGATTTCGTTAAGTCTCTTACCCTTCAAACAGCACAGTTTCCAACAGAGTTGCCACGGGTGAAAATAACAGACAACTCTATTTCCTTGCAAATGGCTACGATAGCCATAACACAGTCAATCGCTAAGCCGTCTCCTATCGATTCAATGCCGTGAAGTTATCATCCATGCATACTCTTGGTCAACTGATAAAGTGTCTTTAAATTATGGATATCTTGCGAGTTTTTATACCGTGTAGTGATTAATGTTCCGCCGTTCCTCTTAATTGTCGGAACATTAAATCACTGCATACTATAAAACCCCATAAGACAACCACCATGTCATCAAGCATTACCGCGAAAAGCTCAAAACAAGTTAAATTTCTCCTTAATGCCAGGAATCGGACCCCATACTCAATAGCTTCTTACAGCTTAACGTTTACAATAAACTGGCAGAATGAGAACGAATACAATTGAAACATGTATGAAAAATTAAAATCATTATCCCGAAAATGTTCGACGAATACCAACTCAGAGGAAGGATAGTCCAAACTTCCTTTTGAATTCAGTTATAACACGTTGTATAGTTACAGGTTAAATGTCTTCAATATTAGTATAAATAAATTCGGAGGCGAAAATTAAGTATGTATTCGAACCTACAAAGAATTCGCTACCGCTGCTGATCCTGCTACCTATGAAATCAGTGAAGATAAAGAATTTGTCTATAATGGTAAACTACCTGCCCTAACCTGGCCAATATTTGACTGTCTCCATATTACGGGAGACAAAATAAGTTTACGAAAGAAAACATGGGCTTACCATGAGTAGGCGATACAAAATTGCATACCAAATTGCAATTCAAATTCCGGAATGCAAGAGACAATTTTAAAGTTATAGGTATGAATGAAATGATATTATTAAAGTGGATAATAAATAAAAAAGATAGAAACGTGTGGACTGGATTCATTAGCCTCACGAGGGGTATGGGTTGTGGGGTCATATGAATGTGGTTATGAAACTGCAATTTCTACAGGATGCAGAATATTTCCTCACTATGTATAAGAGGCAGTTAAATCCTTAGGAAGGACTATGTTTCATGGAAATAATCCCACATTTTGTTGATTGGCTAGCTGGTTGATTAGTCAGTTTAGTGTGTGTGTGTGTGTGTGTGTGTGTGTGTGTGTGTTTCTTCTTGTGTGTTTCTTGTCAGGAGATACCTATCTACTCTCAATCCGTCCCGAATTCTTTAGCCCGTATTACACGTTTAGTTTTTACTGATTTCAACAATTACATCCTCAAGTACCTGTACATTAATTCTATTGAAAGTTATTTGCAGTAAAGAACATCACACAGGGTCGTGCAACATAACACACTCAGAACCCGCATGAATATGCTAAGATTACAGTATAATAGAGTCATCTACAACTAACGAAACTACTTACATTATACGGGGGTCCAATTATGTATATTACACAAAACCATGCTCCACCCTGCATTAATCAGATGGAAAGATATGGCTCTTGGGATCTGAAATATTACGCGGTAACCTACTACGCTGGGACCAAGGCAAGAAATCACTTCGGCACGCCTGTTCTTGCATTCACCTAGAACTCCCTCTGGTCTATAGCCCAGAACATTTGTCGCGAGCGAAGTTCACCATGTGGCTAACACTACCATCATTCCTGTCTACAGAATGCGTAAAGACTGAAGGTGAACACAGGGAAGTGCGGCGGAGGCAGAGTGTGTAGTTCACTGTAGAGGAAGGCACTGCCTTCCTCTACAGTGAACTACAGTGCACGCACCACGGGCAGAATATGTTGCCATAAAACCGACTACGTCCATGCCAACAGACACGATAGAACCATTCTTGAAATTTTAGCCAAGAAATGTGTAAGGCTCCCTGATGATGGATCCTTTATGATCCGAAAAATGTTGGAGCACCTTTAAATATTTTATAATTTTAATCATATCTACGAATTATATATTTGTGCATTTGTTGGATAATAATGTTTAATTGTCACTGATGCACGATGCAAACATGAAGACTCTTTCTATTCATATAGAATTTTTTTTCCCCATCTCATTCGATGTTTTGTCTTCAACGTACCTTAAGAATTACGAATGTTAAGTATCATTTTGTGAATTCTGACTCAGTGACAACAGTAATACATATAATTTACACATTTATTTTCCCATTTTAAGGTATTACGCCGATCCCAGTGGCCGCGCGGTTCAAGGCGTGGGTCTGCAGCCGCTCGCTTACTGGGATTGTGGGTTCGAATTCCGCCGGAGTATGGATGTCTGTCTCTTGTGAGTGTTGTTTGTGGTCAGGTAGAAGTCTCTGCGTGGGGCTGGTCACTCGTCCAGCGGAGTCCTACCGTCTGTGGTTTGCTGAGTGTAATCATGAATACTCCACAATGAGGAGGCCTTGGCCCCCTAGGGCTGTTGTGCCATAGTAAAACAAAAGGGAACTGCGGTATTATTAAGTCCAACCCTCAAACAACGGACGTTACTCGGCCAGTGCCTAGGCCGTCAGTCTGAAATAATGATGTCTCATTAGAATAAATATCTGAAATTAACTTGTTGTTTGTATCATTCTGACTTTAGCACTTTTCACCAAGCACTCACAGTCTAATAGACCTTACAAAACCGAATATTCGTTCAATCGTGTGCACTGAGAGTCACTATTGTGGTTCAGAATATAGGACAGGAAACCCCTATAGGGAAGGCAGTTCTCCTTTCCCCAAACTGAAGTCGTAGTCTTCAGGATGCGAAGAATATGTGTTAAACCACAACAGCTGTGTCCAACTGCAATACATTTGTTACCGTGCCATATCGTAACGAATGAAGCAGGATGACAACCATACAGAATGTACGAGGTCAGTGTCGATAAAACGTTCCTCAAAAACAACAAAGATACTGTATTAATAACGCGGTGGAAGAAAATTACTTGAGCTACATGTTTCGGTGGTATAAAGACCATCATCTCCCCTTAAAGACAAAATATTTTATGGCCATTCATAACGCAAGAATACTGATTGTGAGAGCGATGTTTTATCATTATTATACACAGCAACTTAAGTAGCTTAAAGGATGAAAGGTAAAGGTATTCTTATCCCTGTCCACGTCATTAAGGTATGCAGGGCAACTAAACTGTATCTTCACTTATTCTAAATCTTAGGACTAGGAGGAAGTAGGTGCACACCTTTACGTTCCGGCTGCTTTAACTCCGGAACGAACGTTGTTACCCATTCACTAGGAGGCTGGTTGGATCCCAAAAACACTTGTGGATGTTTTGAAGAACAGACATATCTTGTTCCGGCCAGGATTCAAATCCCGGATCATCCAACCTGTAGCCTAGTCACTCTGCTGACTACGCTAATACAGCAGTCTAGAGGAAACAGCTTTTAAAGATAAAACACAGTTCACACAAACAAACATGAATTCTCCGGCGTTATATCGCCTTCCTAGTGCCTTGTTGTACAGGATATAATTACGTTTTCATCGCCAATCACAACACGACCGTAACTCGACCAACTCACTAAATTTCAGTTTCCTTATTGAAAATCGTGACCCAATTGCAGGTCACATTTCATGTTCGGTAATCGGCAGTATGACCTACGACACAACTTGCATAACCATCGAACTTACAGACGCAGCTGGTAGCATAAAAATGACAGTCTCAACTGAAAGAAACCATAAATCTTTATCGAAGTACGGGTGTGTCTGACAGAAGTCACTGATTTCTGCTCGCGCTTCGGAAGCATTCAACGAACATAATGATATATTTGCACAAGGCACAGACTAAACTTAATTTCTGTATATTACTAAAAGCCTTCCAAACTAATAACTATGCGCTGTAGTTGATCCATTATAAGTAGGTCCCTGTCACCAGGACATGGCGCGTCCTCAGGTTGCAAATGGAGGAACGGCCTCCAGCATGTAGGGTAGCAGCGAATATGTTGAATAAGCAGTCGCGGACAGCTGACAAGCAGTGATCTTCCAGCTTGAGGTTTGGGCGACACACTAACAACTCCTCACCTAAAAAAAAACTGGCCTTCTTACGAAACGGATACACGTGACCCGGGCCGGGACTGATCCTTTGGTTCGATCTAACCAATGGAAAACGGACACAAGATTTGGTATATGGAATTCAAGGAGCCTGTGTAGGTCAGGTTCCCACACAACAGTTGCCAGGGAATTAGCAAGGTATAAATTAGATTTAGTAAATGTACAGGAAGTTAGCTTGGGAGAGGGGGGGGGGGAATAGAAGTCATTGTAGGAGCAGGGGATTATTATTTTTCTACGAAAAAGGAAAAGAAAATAATCGATTTGGAACAGGTTTTCTTTTACACCACAGAATAGTATCAGCAGTTAAGGCAGTAGAGTCTGTTAGCGATAGAATGTCGTATATAGTTCTGAGACGGCGCTGCTGTAATATCATTGTTTTGAATGTGCATGCACCAAGTGAGGAGAAAAGTGATTGTCCAAAGGTAGGTTTATGAGGATTCAGAGCAGGCTTTAGAATATTTTCCTAAGTGCCATATGAAAATTCTGTTAGAAGATTTTAATGCAAAACTGAGGGACGAGGACATTTTCAAACGGACAATTGGGAATGAGAGCCTACATCGGGATAGTAATGATAATGGTGTTAGAATAGTAAACTTGCTCAGATCGAAAAGTCTACTTGTTAAGAAAATGATGTTCCTGCACTGAAACATTCAAAAGTGCACTTGTACCTTTCCTGATGGGAAGACTCACAAACAGATTGATCACATATTGATAGATGGGAGATGGCATTTGAATATACTCGATGTGCGATTTTTCGGGGGAAGTGACTGTGACACTGATCACTATCTGGTGGTCGCAAAAGTTACGGAAAGATTGGCAGTAAGTAAACAAGCAGCACAGGCGTTTTATGTGCAGAGATTTAATCTGAGGAAGCTAAGTGAGCTGGAGACGAGGAAAGAGCATCAAATTAAAATCACAAAAAAGTTTGCAGTTTTGGAGAGCTTCATTGTTAGCGAGGGCATAAACAGGGCTTGAAAAAACATTAAGAGAATGTCAAAACCGCAGGTAAAGAGAGTCTAGACTGTGCGATTCGAAGCAGCATAAATCATGGTTTGATGAAGAATGTTTACGATTTTTAGATCAAAGGAAGCAGGTTAAAATTCAGGGGTTACAGGATCCAAACCAAAACAATGTAGATAATCTAAACAATGTAAGACATAAAACTAGTAGAAATTTCAGTAGAAAAGAAGTTTAATATGAAAGCTAAAATTGACAAGCTTGAAAGTAACAAGATAAAAAAATATCAGAGACTTGTAAAGGGGCATCGATGGCTTTAAGATGGGTTACTAATCTAGGAGTAATATAGTACAGAATGAGAATGGTGATTTTTGTTACAGACTCCCACAATATTACGGCTAAGTGGATGAATCATTTCTCTCAGCTATTTAATGTACATGGGTTTCATGACGTTAGGCAGAGAGAAACACATACAACAGATCCACTGGTGCTTGAGTCGAGTGTGTCTGAGTTTGTGATAGCTATTGAAAAGCTAAAAAGACACAAATCACTAAGTACTGATCAAATCCCAGCAGAATTTATTAAAATAGGGGCGTAGAAAAACTCGCTCTGAGAACCATAAATTTGATGTTTGCTGAACCGTGCATCATTGTGATAACTGAAGAATAAAAACCAACTAGATGCCTGCAGCCCGGACACGACTCCAGCCTAACTGCACCTAACCTCCAACCTACAGCAAACCAAGAACGAAGCGACCAATGTGGTAGTCAACATTATAGTCGCGAGCTCTTGATGATGGGCATAGTAGTGCCCGAAACATGTTGAGCCTATAAGAAGTACAATAAAATAATAAGTGGCATCTAGTTGGTTCTTATTCTTCAGTTACCATAAACTTATAAATCTTGTTTGGAATAAGAAGGAATTGCCTGGGGAGTTGAAGGTTATACCTATTAAAAAAGAAGGGCGATAAAGTAGATTGTAGAAATTATAGAGGCACATCACCCTTGTCTATTACGTAAAACATTTTATCCAACATCTTGCTGTCCAGGTTAACTCCATATGCAGAGGAAATTATTGGCGATCATCAATGTGGATTTCGACGCAACAGGTCAACAACTGATCTCATATTCTGCATTCGTCAAGTACTTGAGAAAAAATGGGAATACAATGAAGAAATGCATCATTTATAGAATTCAAGAAAGTTTATGATTCAGTTAGGGGGGGGGGGAGGTCTTGTTTAATACTGTCATTGAGTTTGTTTCTCCATGAATCTGGTAAGACAAATAAAAATGTTCCTGAATGAAACCTACAGTAGAGTCTGGGTAGGGAAATAATTGTCTGAGAAGTTTCCTATTAAGAAAGGTTTGAAACAAGTAGATGGTCTGTCGTCATTGCTTTTCAACTTTGCTTTAGAGTACATCAATAGGTGGGTTCAGGCAAACCAGGATGGCTTGAAATTAAATGGTATATACAAATCTACTTGTGGTTTATGCTGATGATTTTAATATATTGGGTTGAAGCTTACATACTATACAGAAAAACGCAGAAACTGTAGTAGTTGCTAGTAAGGAGATTGGACTAGAAGTAAATGCTGATAAAACTAAGTACATTGTCAAGTCTCGAGATCAGAATGCAGAAGAAGTCAAAACATAAAAACTGATAAAAGTTCCTTTGCAAGGCTGGAAGAGTTCAAATATCTGGGAACAACCTTAAAAAATCAAAATTCTATTCAGGAAGATATTAAGAGCAGATTGAAGTCAGGGAATGTTTGCTATCATTCGGTGCAAAATCTTTTGTCTTCCAGTTTGCTGTCCAAAAATATCAAGATTAAGAAATACAGAATTATAATTTTGCCTGTTGTTTTGCATGAGTGTGAAATTTGGTCACTCACATTGAGAGAGAGACGTAGGCTGAGGATGTCTGAGAATCTGAGAAGAGGGTGTTGAGGAGAATATTTGGGTCTAAGAGGGACGAGCTAACGGGGGGTGGAGAAAACTGCATAATGAGTATCTTAATAATATGTACTCCCCACCAAACTTTTCGGGTGATCAAACCGAGAAGAGTGATATGCGGGGATCATATAACACTATGTGGGAGAGGAAAAGTGTATACCTGAAGTAAAGAGACCACTTGGAAGACAGAGGGGTAGATGGGAGGATAATATTAAGACAAATCTTCTGGAAGTAGAATGGTGGCATGGATCGGATTGATTTGGTTCAGGATAGGGACAGGTGGCGGGTTTTGTAAACGCGGTAAAGAACCGTCGCATTCCATAAAATGCATGGAATTTCTTAAATAGCTGAGAATCGGTTAGCTTCTCAAGAAGGAATCTGCTTCATGGAGTAAGTAAGCAAGTAAGTAAGTAGGTAGGTAGTAGGTAGGTAGGTAGGTAGGTAGGTAGGTGGGTAGGTAGGTAAGTAAGTGTTCTAGTTGATACAGAATCTTTGTCGTTGCCAAGTAAAAGGTAAAACTATCAGTGAACAGCTTTGTCAGAATAAGATCGTTGATGTAAAGGCCGTCGGATCAACATAACCACCTATCAGGGTACAAGGTGTTATGATACAGAAGAACACAACCTAAACTGTTTTATTTCTTTGTGCTGCAGCTTTGGGCGTGGCCATGTTTCATGTTCCTAATGGCATCAGTCAATTGTCCAGATTCGCCGCAAAATTACAGAACTATATGCTTGTGTTACAGGGAATAGATTCTCTCGAATATCATACCACCTGTACAGGTAGATTAAACGGGCTAGGGAAAGAATTTAAATTGGTCTTTTTGTATTTTTGCATGGAGTGTAGGAAGTGAACTCATAATACGAAAGTCCTAGCCTTTTGTATGTTCGTCCGTCCATCCGTCCACCTGTATCTCACGAACCGCAGATTTCCACTTATAAAGTCGGATAATGCAAATCTACAATAAACTTTCCGGTGGTCGTCAAGGTGCTTCTTATCGGAATGGCCCTTACTTTATGTTACATGAAGCACAACCTAATAGCATGTGTGTGCATGTGCAGCTTGTTAAACCTGTACCTAATTCTCTTGTTTTTAACGTTTCCCGAAACAGTTTGTACTTAAATAAATGCAGAGAATTATAATTTCTATGCATAGAAACATTAAGTATAATAAATTCCTCTATACATACATGTCTAACAGTACTAAATGCCAAATCTCAGAATTTATGACAAAGCAAATTAAGAGAAGTGTAAAAAAGTGAATCTGCCCCTCTCCACACCATGAAGACAAATGGAGTAGGGGTGTAGCTCCATTCACTGGCAAAGGATGGAACTGAGTGGTCACCTTCATGCCTGACCACTTTACCCCCCCCCCCAAAAAAAAACTACTCTTGTATCCGCTGATCAGGAAGCTGTGTGGGCCTCAGTACCGGTTAGAGTATGCTGGACTAGAAAAAATCTCTTTCCACTGCTGGGATTCGAACCGTGGATCATGGTATTTATTACACCAACTACGCTATCGCCGCTCCCGTGACCATGGATAATAATGTCTCTTTCCTGCTAAACTCAACCAAGAGTCCTAACTGTATCAAATTACTCGTAATACTCACGTTAAGGCTGGTGAGGGAGTCGCTAAAGGACTTCTGGTTTTTACCGCAGTCTCTATCTATCACTAACGTTTAGTTGTGAAGAAGAACCCAATCGATTTCACGTTAACACAACCAGGGTCCTAGCTCAGCCTCCCACCCCCCGCTCCCCGCTCATCATCGTCATTACCACCATCGCCATCTGCAAGGGCCGATATTAAGAGATTGTTTCGGCCCTAAGGTTCAGATCAGAAGTGTTTCTTACATTTTTTGAACTGTCCATTTCTTGCAGGCCTTTCGGGTTATTTTGCAGGCAAAATCTTTTGGCATATCTACTTTCATTCTTCCTTCTAGGTGATGAAAACATTTCATCTGACATTCTGATAAAAAAAAGGCCTATTTGACTGTTCAACGGAATGTTAGTATGTTAAATATAAGACTGGTCTGTTGTCTTGTTGCTTAATGTCTAATGCAGTATATCCATCTGTAACCTGTAACAGCAATTAGGAGTCTCATTTCACTTGACTTCAGCTCAGCTCTGCTGTAGTTTAATTAGAGTCAAGCACACTGACGCCTACAGCCATGTGGGTGGAGCCAGATATCTCAGTGCTCTAACACATGTGCCGTATGTTGCTGCTGATCAAACGCGTGACTATGGAGTCACAGATGCAGAAGTCGAAGCTTTAAATACTGTGGGGTATTAAACCGTAAAAGCTTTTTTTTCTTATGCGTATTGGACCGTGCATCATCTTGAAATTTGAATAAATGTTGACCAACTAGATGACACTTGCTTTATTATATATTGCTCAACATGTTTCAGACGTTAATACGTCCATCTTCAGGAGCTAGC
>Ga0131853_10021124_pt1 | contig 11820 bp, 9 predicted proteins | sample TergutLab28metaG_FD_92764 | JGI IMG/M metagenome (GOLD analysis project Ga0131853, IMG submission 92764) | Labiotermes labralis P1 segment gut microbial communities from Petit-Saut dam, French Guiana - Lab288 P1 (version 2) (version 2) | ecosystem: Host-associated > Arthropoda: Insects >...
CCCACAAGTATCCCGGAACTGAAGGTACGAATCAGAACTGCCATTGAAACCATCACCGCTGACATGCTACAAACAGTTTGGAGCGAACTCGATTATCGTGTTGATGTTTGTAGAATCACAAAGAGTGCACATATAGAGCACCTGTAAGGTATGTAACAAAAACTTGGAGTGCTGTTCTATTAAATAAAAAAACGCATATACTGCTATCTCAAGTGTATTGTGTATGACAAGTTGGTAAAACCCCGACAATCATTTTGAATAACCCTGTACTTTGCCTGTCTTGTTATTTCTTACGTGTATTGGAAGAGCGACGTAGGAAGACAATTTGCTGTCCTATTTTTTTAATGTAATGGTACAATGGGCTTTGTTACCCTGGTAACCAAAGGGAAAAGATGGAGGTAATTGGACCCCTTTGGGTGTCACGTGACCGAAAGTCGGAAACTATGAACAGTTGTTGCAGTTTCCAACAGTCGTGCAGTCCAGTCACGCTTTGGTCGCCAGGCAACCGAGTCTCTTTCCTATCCCCACCGTCGCCCATCCCTTCCTGTCTCTTATGCTGCGGATATTCTTTGCTTCTGCACCAAGTTTTCTGTTTTGAAACGCGTAATTTTACTACGTCATACTATAAGGCGTAGTATTGCTTTCCGGCTTGTAGAATTTAAGGATAATAATAATATTTATTAACTGCAATTGGGTGGTAACCCGGTGGCAGTGGTTCTTTTACATGTATACAAAATATGAAATTGGTTACTATTGAATTTAAGTCCGGAGTGCTACATGAGAAGCATGTAGTGGCAACTTGAAATGTTGGAAACCATCTCAGCATTTGCTTTTAGACAAAGGGAAACCAAGAAAAACCTGTGTCGAGGTGGCCGGTCGCAGGACCTTCCGAATACTGACTTCTAGCCAGCAGTCCGGTATCTAAAGTAAAAACAGGAATGTACACACAGTACAGCAAATACACGTACGATGACAACAATACACACAACACAACTACAACAATACACACAAGACAACTAGCAACAATACACACAACACAACTACAACAATACACACGGCCAAACCAACAACAGTACACACAAGACAACTTAAAACTAGCGGCAATACATGCGAGACATATTCGAATACAACATGTACAAAAGGTACAAACACCCAAGTCAGACAGTACTGTGTACAGTTTCTTGTAATTGTTTTTTTTTTTCCAATCATTAATTCACTCACGCTGTCACCAAGTCCTCCACTTCTCATCACTTACTACTCCTATAATCCTTTTTCATAAAGACTCCCCCCCCCCATTCTCTATATTGCACTTCACTTCAACTCATACCACTTCACTGATTGGAAAAGTTTAAAAAAATACAATATTTATTTACATATTTGTATATGTATTTGTGGGTTATTTAACCTTTTAAAGACTCGCGATTACTTTACGTACCGCCAGGATTAACATTAAAAAATTCTACGTTGTTCTCACGTAGCTTTTATGTGTTTTGTACGGATCTCAGAACAAACAGCGACTTTTGCGTTAGACAACATTAGCAGATTGGTTTTGTATAGCCGAGGTGGAAAGTGTTTACAGCGCGGTACGGACTGAGTCATAATATAAAACAGACACTTTTCATTCTGAGGTGTGTCATCCCCGTTGTGTGTAGAAAAGACCAATAGTGAGGTGAATATCAGTCATGAAACCGCAACTATAGTAGTATGGATTTATGATGGTATGTAATAGCAAAAAATAACTACATGTTTCGGCCAATAGCGGTCATCTTCAGGTTATTACAATTTTGATCAAAGAGTATCATATATATGCCTATATTGCGAGGCGATGCTGAGATCTCATCATCGTTACGCGTTAAAATCAGTTTATTTATTGGGAAGTCTAATGGTCAATGACTGGTAGGATGTAAGTTTATGGGTAGGTATTGGGGAGGGGGTTGTTTGGGGACCGTGATAATAGGTTGTGTTGTCTGTGGTATTCAATTGGGTTGGGGGTGCGTGGTTAGTGGGTTAGACGTCAAACATGTAGTTATTTTTTGCTATTAAATACCATCATAAATCCATACTAACATAGTTGTGGTTTCATGAATGATATTCAGTTCACTATTAGACACCTTTAAACTTGAAAGGGTTACTGTTGCTGTTACTGTCAGGCTGTTTGAAGTCGAATGGTAAAGTGATTAGTGAATAATGAATTGGAAGAGATGCTTTGCTGGAATTTGCCCCAAGGAACTGAGGCAGACCACAAAGGCCGTGGAACAGTCGATGTTACTGCTGACATCCATTTCGGACATAATTCTGACATATAAGTACGGTTTTTCTTTTCGTATTCCATTAGTATTATCGGGGCCGGGTGGGGACCGCTGTAGCACAGTGGTTAAGGTGCTGTGCTACAAATCGGAAGGTCGCTGGTTCGATTCCAGATGGTGTAATTGGAATTTTTTCATTGGCATAATCCTTCCGATCGCACTGTGGCCCTGGGGTCGACTCAGCCTCTAACAGAAATGAGTACCAGGAGCATTGCCTGGGGGTAAAGGCGGCCGGTGCGTAAGGCTGAAAACCTTACCACCATCCTGTGCCGTTTTCATGTAATCTGGGAACCTTAACTTCCTGGAACCCTTTGGGCCACTTCAGGCCTGTAACGGGACTGCTTTACCTTTTTATTATCTGAGCCGGGCAGCTCAGTCGGTATAGCGACTGACTACGGGCTGGACGGTCCGCGATCGAATCCCGGTGGTTACGAGATTTTCCCTGGAGCCCATCCAGCGTCCTGTAAAATGGGCACCGGATCTTTCCCGGGGGTAAAGTGCGGTCGGGGCGTGCTGCTGATCACTCACCCCCTTCTAGTGCCGCGGTCATGGAAGAGTAGATCTATACCTCTACCCACCCTCTGGGCCACACCGGGCCTGTAACGGGATCACTTTATCTGTTTTCTATTTGTTGTTTATTTAATGTCGCTGTTAGTATCTCAGGCTGTTTGACGTCGAATGCTAAATTGATTAGTGAATAATGAATTGGAAGAGATGCTTTACTGGAATTTGCCCGAAGGAACTGAGACAGGCCACAAGGGCCATCATGTTACGGCTGACATCCCTTCCGGACATAATTCTGACCTATAAGTACGGTTTTTCTTTTCGTGTTCCACTAGTATTATCTACCCATTTCAGTTCTTAAACCACGACGAAGAATTCAAACGTTTTATGATCGAATTCAGAGGTTTATGTCATTGACTCACACTTCACGTTCTTGAGGCATATCATTCGTGACAACGCGTTCGTTTAAACGGATGTTGATTCAGGATTGTAACAGTAAGCTATTCTTAGAAGCGTTCGCAAAATTGTAAAAATAGACTGATAACTCCGTCATGTCCGCCTGTGTGTTTGTTTGTCTGTCCGTCCGCGTGGAACAACTCGGCTCCCACTGGACGGATTTTTATGAAATTTGATATTTTAGTGTTTTTTTTCCGAAGATCTGTCGAGAAAATTTCAACTTTTGATAAAATCTGACAACAGCGACGGGTGCTTTACATGAATACATAAGTATCTGCAATCATATATGTGTGTGTGTGTGTGTGTGTGTGTGTGTGTGTGTGTGGTGTGTGTGTGTGTGTTGGTGTTGGTGTGTGTGTGTGTGTGTATGTGAGGGGTTTTGTGTGTGTTGTGTGTGTGTGTATGTGTGGTGTGTGTGTGTGTGTGTGTGTGTGTACTGGTTGGGAAATCAGGGAACGTTATTTTTAAAAATGTAATACGAGTCCATCCCGTTGTGTTGTGAAAATAAATTGATATTTACTACCGTCTAAAAACACAACACATATAATCAATAGTATAACAAAACTCTCTAGTTAACATCTGTGCAACATGTTTCGGCTGTAAAACAGCCATCATTAGGCCAAAATAGAACATAGTATAGGTAGATGGAAAGTGTGCACTGTATGGGATCCCATATCATTTATACATGGAAAGTGTGCACTGTATGGGATCCCATATCGTTTATACATGGAAAGTGTGCACTGTATGGGATCCCATATCATTTATACATGGAAAGTGTGCACTCTATGGGATCCCATATCGTTTACAAAGGTATAATTAAAACAGTATGTTAATTACAGTTAAAAATGGAATGGGATCCCATCCAGTGCACACTTTCCATGTATAAATTATATGGGATCCCATAGAGTGCACACTTTCCGTGTATAAACGATATGGGATCCCATAGAGTGCACACTTTCCATTTATAAATGGTACGGGTTCCCATTGAGTGCACACTTTCCATGTATAAACGACATGGGATCCCATAAAATGCACACTTTCCATGTATAAACGATATGGGATCCCATAGAGTGCACACTTCCCGTGTATAAACGACATGGGATCCCATTCAGTGCACATTTTCCATCTACCTAGACTGGCCTGATGATGGCCTGTTTTACAGCCGAAACATATCGCACAGAAATTAACTACAAAGTTTTGTCATATTATTGATTATATAATCAATGTTGTGTTTTTAGACGGTAGTAAATATCACTATATTTTTAATTAAATATTTATAATAATGTCTCGCTGGATTGTTCTTGAAGTGAGAAAATGTCTCCGAGGAAAGCTGTAGAGAAAATCAAAACACATCTTATGTTGAATAATTTTTTTGTGTGTGGAAAGTCATGCTGTTTTGATAATGTGGATAAATATTGTAGAGCCGGACAGGCCACAGATGACAATATGGCGCATTCGCATTGCATGCTGGATAACTAAAGCTACAAACATCAACTCAGAATATGTAATACTTATTGCTTCTCTACGACTACAGTGGGAACGCGAACGCGCTTCAGTGTTACATTATCCATTCCTTGCCTTCCCTTTGATTGAATGATACTTAGAATTGGATTTCGGCCCCACAAAAGTCATATTTTGTATCATTGCACAGAACAAGCGGATGAGGGAAATTTGTTCGAAGTCATCCCGATGTGATATAAAGCATTAAAATAATAAAGCAATATACGTCAAGCACGTCGATTTATTATGCAAGTTGGCTACATGTTTCGACCCTATAGGGTCATCATTACTCCTCACCCCATATTGTGCGGGTGATGAAATCGAGAAAACTGAGATGTGCTGGGCATGTGGCGCGTATGGGTGAGGAGAGGGGGTGTATAGGTTCTTGGTGGGGAAACCGGAGGGAAAGAGACCACTGGGGAGACCTAGGCGTAGATGGGTGGATTATATTAGGACGGATCTCCAGGAGTTGGCATGTGGGTATATGGACTGGATTGGGCTGGCCCAGGATAGAGACAGGTGGCGGACGCTTGTGAGTGCGGTAATGAACCTTCGAGTTCCGCGAAATGCGTGGAATTTCTTGACCAGCTGCAAGCCTGTTAGGTTCTCAAGAAGGACTCTGCACCATGGAGTAAGTATAGGGTCATCATCAGGCCTTCTTATTGAACCATGTCATCAAAACGCTGCGTAAATTATTGGAAATCCAATTAATTTTTACAAAATGTGAAATGACATCTTGTCTGATAAACCTCATATAAATAAGATTGTCTTAATGAGACTCTTAAAATCTAAGAAGCTATAACCGGGTATTGCAAATAGTGGGGATACAAGTTAAATACAGGAGAAGAACAGTTTGAACAAGTGAATTCATTTAAATACTTAGGAACAATAGTGAATACTGACAGCTCTATTGAGGAGGAAATTAAAGAAAAGCAGCAGGAAATAAGGCATACCATTTTCACAAAAAAAACTATTCACATCAAAATTAATATCCCGAAACGTCAAACTGCAACTTTATAACACGTTAGTTCGCCCAACAGTAACTTAACGCCTCCGAAACGTGGAAAAAGGAATGGAAAATATGAGATTCATTACACAAGTACCTAATTATCGTCTCCACAAAGCTTTTATTAACAATAAACAAATTCGCCGAACTGTGCGTAGCTGCACGTTTCGACCGAAACGGTCATCTTCCAGCCATTATTTCATTTATGCAACAGTCTGTCTTACGACAAGTCTATAGCGTCTTTCAAGGTGATTTCGTCACACAGTGCTATCTAATGCTTCCTCTTTCAATTCCCAGTATCCTCTCTTTTCCTCAAGGTCACCAATAGCTGCTTACTTCTTATTCTTCGTCTTACCGTCACTTCTATCCTTCTTCCATCTTACCTTCATTTGCGTGTTCTAGAAGCAGTTCGTACGCAAGATGTGACCCACCCAATTAGCCTTCCTTCTTTCTACCGCATGTAGAATATTCCTTTCCTCCTTGACTCTTTGTAATACGAGGTGCTACGCAGGAGTCTCCGAAATAGGAATGCCGCACGAAAACCGCTTGTAGTACAATTGTGTGCCGCAAGGTATCGCGAGTTGTACCCTTTGTGAACCACTCTGCCAAGCGGAGTTTTGGTGTGTGGACGTGTGTGTGTTTTCTGTGCATTTTTGTGACGTCGTGTTAGTGCTGTTTAGTGATCGTACCGACCTGTTAAAATGACTGAAGTGAAGGAGCAACGGATTTTCGTCAAATTCTGTTTCAAGCTCGGCAAGAAGGCTTCGGAAACGTGACAAAATGCTTTAAGAAGCATTTGGTGATGATGCCCTAGGCCAAACGCAAAGCTACGAATGGTTTACGCGTTTCAAGAACGTGTGGATGTCAGTCGATGATGAGCGTTCTGGACGACCTTCGACCGGAACCACGACCGAAAATGTGGCAAAAGTTTGACATTGAAGGCATAGTGCATAAGGAATTTGTTCCACCAGGACAGATGGTGGATGGAAATTTCTATTGCGACGTTCTGAGACGAGAGAGAGAGAGAGAGGGAAAACATCCGGCGCAACAACTCCCTGGCCCTGCATCGTGACAAAGCTTCGGCTCACGCATCGCTCGTTGTGCGGCGGCAGTTTTTGGCTTCTACAAATACGACGGTTATCCCCCCCACCCTCCCTACTCACCGGACCTCGCCCCCCCTGTGATTTTTTCCCTATTCCCGAATATGAAATTGAAACTCAAGGGGCGTCGTTTTGACACGATTGAAAAGATACAGACCGGAATCGCAGGACGCGATGAAGACGCTGACACGAAATGAATTCTAGCAGTGCTTCCCATCATAGAAATCCCGCGGGAATCGCTGTATCAATGTCAAAGGGGAGTACTTCGAAGGGTATGGGGGCTAATAGAAATTTCTTTAAGTGGTAAAGCTACGACAGAGGATCTTCCCATGAAATTTGATATTTGAAGATTTTTTTAAAAATCTCTCTGGAAAATCCAAATTTCATTAAAATCTGACAAGAATAACCGGCACTTTACGTGAACACCTATGTACACATTATACAGTGTCGCTGGATTCTTCTTAGAATGAGAAATGTTTCAGACAAAAGTTGTAGAGAAAATCAAAATACACACATTTTATCACTTCAGTTATTAACCAACAATTGCACTTACATAAATTCCACATAAAAATACTTAAAATCACTCCGACATGTTTCGATCTTTTTTTAGATTATCATCAGGGAGCTCCCTGATGATGATCTAAAAAGGATGGAAACATGTCGGAGCGATATTAATTGTTTTTAAGTGTTTTTATGTGGAATTTATGTAAGTGCAATTGTTGATTAATAATTGAAGTGGTTCTACGAAGTGCACGGTGCAACAATAAGGTTTACACACATTTCATATTTATCGTTGCACCGTGCATTCTCTAGTTAATTTAAAATTAATACACCAACAAATACACATATATTCATTTAATGATCTAAAATTCACATTAAAACACTTAAAACGCTCCTACATATTTCGATCATACGATCATCTTCAGGAAGCATACGTTGTTCCTTGCTAAAGTAACAGTTTAAAACACTAAGTGATTTACTTCGTTATGCTAACTTGGTGCTCTGGCAGCGTGTATTGTGTACTGTGTGGGTCGTATACTGTTCAGAATGAGCCTGTGCGACTGCATTCTCACGCTATACGTCGCACAGCGCACTATAACTTTAGCTAGAAGAAAGTGTGCTCCCTGAGAATGATCGTATGATCGAAACATGTAGGAGCGTTTTAAGTGTTTTAATGTGAATTTTAGATTATTAAATGAATATATGTGCATTTGTTGGTGTGTTACTGAAATAAATTACGGCAGAGGAAGTTCGGGAACTTTTGGGTAGTACCACTTATTTATTCATTTCTCACACGATCGGTGATAGTGAACTTCTCCATCATTATCCAGTACCACATTTCAGAACTTTCCAGGTATTTCTGATCTACTTTCCGAAGTGTACCAGTTTCACTACCATACAAAGCTGCGCTCCAAATGTACGAGGGAAAGTCGAAGGAAACACTTAAAATTGCGATAAAAATTCCAAACATAGCTGATTGTCTTGTAAGTTGTCAACAATGATACTCGTGGTTTGAAGAGTGGCTGACAGGTGGCAGTACGATGCAGGAATGCAGCACGACGGCGCAGTAGTAGTGTAAAGATGGCGGCCCCGCTTGCAACATACACCAAAGAAGAACAGCGTCCTCTCATCCGTTTTTTAAGTAGTGAAAGGGTGGAACCCATCGAAATTCATCGACGAATGAAAGTTCAGTATGGTGATGCATGTCTGTCACTACAGCAAGTGTACTAGTGGACTAGGAAGTTCATGAACGGCATTAGTTCTGTAACAGACTCTCCTCGACCCGGTCAGGCATACCCAGTAGTGACACCAGAGGCCATTGCAGCAGTTGAAGACATCTTGAAGGAAAATCGCCACGTAACAGTGAATGAAATAGCCGCACATCTGGATATGAGTCATGGATCAGCACACCATATCGTCCGTGACGTTATGCAGTTTATTTATATATTTGAGGTTTTCGCATGACTCACCCTCGTAGCAATATACTGGTTTATTCCTTACATTTTAAGTCTAATTTGGTGATGAAAAGAGTCTTGTTTTGTTGAATGCTGCTTTTGGTCATTACAGAAACGACCAGCCTCGTGGTCTAGTGGTCAGTCTCTGACTACTAATCATGAGGTCCCGGGTTCGATTCCCGGCTCTACCGTGGGAATTTTCCCTGAAGGGGAGGATTCCCGCGGTGACCATGGTATGGGTAGGTTAGTATAATGTAGGTTTAAGTACCCTCGTGGCACTACATCCACCTATATCACCACTCACATCATCGGGACAACGTAACTGCGCCTCATTAACGTCGCAAACTCAGAAGTCGGTTACACTCCTGCCATGCCCAGGAGGGAGGACCACGAAGTCCACAAGGACATGTGGTGGCATTGGGGAAAGAAAAAAACAGGAATTTTAAAAGAAAACTGAAGTAACAAACAAGTTGCCTTAATCCCTCTAATGGTTCTTGACAGTCTGCAGCAAGCATATATTGTTTGATCTGAGCAGTAGATTGGCTTCCAACGACACAGTCGATTCCGTCCTACGACATCGGAAAGTAGGTCGGAATAACCAGCACCTCCGTATATTTTCCATTAACTTTGGCTCCGATAAATACGATCAAATTTTGGCTAGGCTAAATCTACCTGTGCTTCGCTTAAGGTGGATGCAACCCGATGCCTTGTTCCTTATGAATGTTTTCGCTAGCGGAATTACTTTCCCTTCCATCCCTAATACCGTCCGTCTACAGGTAAAAAAAGGTAAGGTAAAGTGCATCCTTGTACTGTACAGGCACTGAGGCTCTGTACAGAATTACGGCCCACAAGGGGAGTAGAGGTATAGCTCTACTCTTTCTTGACCACGGCACAAGAAGGGGGTGAGGGGTGAGCGTCACGCCCCGGCCGCTCTTTACCCCCGGGAAATACCCGTTACCAATTTTACAGGAGGCTGGGTGGGCCCCAGGGCCGGTCTGGACAGGTACGGAAAATCTCGCCTCCACCGGGATTCAATCCCGTCTACCGGTACCCCTTACAAAAACCAGAGACCACTCCATTTTGACCGCTCTGTCTTGTGCTCAGAACAGCCCTTCTGCCACATTTGTTTCTGTGGCTAATTCTCTCTGTAGCAAAATCTATATTATCAACCATCATGGCACTTTGCTAAAGAACATAATTAAATGTAATACTTACTTACTTACTCCATGGTGCAGAGTCCTTCTTGAGAAGCTAACTGATTTGCAGCTAGTCAAGAAATTCCCCGCATTTCACGGAACCCGAAGGTTCATTATCGCACTCACAAGCTTCCGCCACCTGTCTCTATCCTGGGCCAGCCCAATCCAGTCCATATACCCACATCCCATCTCCTGGAGATCCGTCCTAATATTATCCACCCATCTACGCCTAGGTCTCCACAGTGGTCTCTTTCCCTCCGGTTTCCCCACCAAGACCCTATACACACCCCTCTCCTCACCCAAACGCGCCACATGCCCAGCCCATCTCATTCTTCTCGATTTTATCACCCGCACAATATTGGCTGAGGAGTACAGATCATTTAGCTCCTCGTTATGCAATCTCCTCCATTCCCCCGTTACCTGTCCCTCCTAGGTCCAAATATTCTCCTCAACACCATGTTCTCAAACACCCTCAGCTTCCTTTCCTCCCGCAATGTCAACGACCGAGTTTCACACCCATACAAAACAACAGGCTAAATTACTAATACTATCCCACGGGGTTTCCTATCTTTCGTTGCCCGATTCTTCTATTTATTAATTTCCCCCCCCCCCCCCCCGTTAAATGGTCAGGTATTATTTTCCAATTATGTATTTTCCTTCTCTTTTATATATTGTAATGTATGTCTTTTGGTGTTTTATTTTCTTAATATTATCTTAGGGTTAATTTAATATGTTTTGGCTTCGATGCTGGTATTTTGTTAGTCGCTTCGTGCTGTTCCTGTATTTTGGCCAACGGGCTGATCTTCCAGCGAGAAAATAAACTGGAAAATTTATTTAACTGAATGCGAATTATTATTTTTATTCGTTTTTTATGCAATTCCACAGTATCTGTGTATTTGTGTTATACACGATCGCCCTATTATAACTTGCATGTCCCGACGTGCTCAGTCTGGTAGGAGAACGTCATTCGGGAGACGGATGTGGTTCACCGAATCACATATAGTTTTGGTTATTTTCTTTTTACTAGCTGATTTATTTATTCATTTATTCCTGATATAAAGGGGGACCGCGTTAGCACAGAGGTTAAGGTGCTGTGCTACAAATTCGCAAGTTCGCTGGTTCGATCCCAGCTGGTGTTATTGGAATTTTTCATTGATATAAAATCCTTTCGATCACACTATGTCCCTGGGGTCGACTCATGCTGTAACGGAAATGGGTACCAGGAGTATTTCCTAGGGGCAAAGGCGGCCGGTGCGTAAGGCTGACAACCTTACCACCATCCTGTGCCTTTGGCATGAAATCTGAGAACCTTAACTTCCTGGAACCCTCTGGGCCATTCCAGGCCTGTAATGGGACTGCTTGATATAAAAGGTGTGCTGTTGTCTAGTTAAATAACTAAATTAATTTCTAGTAACGTGGGCCCGGTAGCTCAGTCGTTATAGCGACTGACTACGGGCTGGACTGTCCGGGATCGAATCCCGGAGGGAACGAGATTTTTCGCCCATCCAGATCGGCCGTGGGGCCCACCCAGCCTCCTGTACAATGGGTACCGGGTCTTTCCCAGGGGTATTTATACGTTTCTTCGGTAAGCAGTGTTGCAGCTGTTCTGTATTTACAGTCTGTGCTGCATGTAATGTTATTTCGCCCGTGCAATATGTTCCGTACTTTTACATTAGCACTTCCCGCAGTTTGTGTGCAGTGCCCAATGTGGCTGTTTTGTGCAGTTCCTTAATTTCGTGCTTTCCTGATACGTTGCTCAGGTACTGTCTGAGTGATTTTGAAACGGTTCCAGTCGCC
>Ga0131853_10021128_pt1 | contig 11819 bp, 40 predicted proteins | sample TergutLab28metaG_FD_92764 | JGI IMG/M metagenome (GOLD analysis project Ga0131853, IMG submission 92764) | Labiotermes labralis P1 segment gut microbial communities from Petit-Saut dam, French Guiana - Lab288 P1 (version 2) (version 2) | ecosystem: Host-associated > Arthropoda: Insects >...
ATAGCGTGTGTGTGTGTGTGTGTGTTTGTGTGGCATTTATGATTTTGGCGTGTTTTTGTTCTAGAGTTGTGCATCTAATTGTTGTGTGTGTGTGTGTGTTTGTGTTTGTGTGGTTTTAGTGGTGTGTGTGTGTGTCGGCGTGTTTTTGTGTGTTTGGGCGTGTGTGCGTATTGGGCGCTTCTCGTGTGTGTGGGTGTGTGAGAGTACTGTTTGTGGTTTGTGCGTGTGTGTGTGTGTGTGTGAAAATTGCGTTTTGGTGTGACCTATATATTTCGTGTGCGTGAGTGTTGGGTTGTGTGTGTTTGTGTTTTTTGTGTGTGATAAGTGGATGTATGAGGCTTGCATACGTGTGTTGTGTGTGCTTGTGTTATGTTTGTGTTTCTTGTGGTGTGTGTGGGTTTTCTGTGTTTGTGTTTGTATGGGTGTGTTTTGGATTTGTGTGTGTGTTTGTGGTTTATTTGTGTGTGTGTGGTTTGTTGTTTTTCTTTGTGTATATAGTGTTTTGTTATGTTTGTTATGTGTGTATTATAATATATTTTGTGTTTTTATGGTGTGTAATTTTTTTGCGTGTTATGTATGTGTGGTGTGTTTTGTGTTTGTGAGTAGTTTGTGTATGTTTGGTGCGTGTATGTGGTGTGTATATGTGTGTTTGGTGGATGTGGTGTGTGTTTGTGTGCCTGTGATAACTGAGTAGTTGTGTGTCGTGGTGTGTTTCTTTTTTTGTTTGTGTGGTGTATTTATTTTGTCTGTTTAGCTTGTGTGTCTGTTGTGTGTGTGTATTGTGCGTGTGTGTTAATGGTCTCTAAATTGAGTGTTTGTGTATTGTGTGTGTGTGGTTTTTGTGTGTATGTATTTGTGGCGTGTGGATGTGTTCTTTTTTTCTTGTGTGTGGTTTGTTGTGTCTTTGTGCGGTTTAAGTTTGTGTGGTATGTGTGTTTGTGTCTGTGGTTTATTTGTTATGTGTGTGTGTGGTGTGTGATGTGTGTGTATTGTAAATGTTGTTTTTGTGTGGTGTGGTTGGTTTTTGAGTTTAAGTCTATTTTGATTTTGTCTGTGTATAGTGTGTGTGAGGGTGTATGGTGTGTGTGTATGTGTGTGTGTGTGTGGTGTGTGTGTGGTGTGTGCGTGGGGTTTGTATGTGTGTGTGTGTGCGTGTGTTGGGTGTTTGGTTGTTTTTTGTTTGTTAGTGTGTATGTTTTGTGTGATTGTGTTTGTTTTGTGCGTGTGTGTGTGTGTGTGCGTGTGTGTTGTGTGTATGTCGTGTTTGTGTTTACGGGCAAGGTATTTGTCTGTTTTTTTCGGTGGTGATTTTTTGTTGTGTGTTGTGAAGTTTGTTTTTAATGTTTGTTTGTATTTGCATATGTGTGTGTGGTATGTACGTGTGTTGTGTATGTCACGTGTATGTTTGTGTGATGTGTGTGAATATGGTTTGTAGTTTGTGTGTGTGTAAATTTGTGGGTATATATGCGTTTAGTATGAGTGTGTGTGTGACGTGTGGATTTGTGTGGCGTTTGTGCGTGTTTTGTGTTGTTTTTTCTATTTGTTCGTTCTGTCATGTGTGTATATGTGATTCTTGCGCGGTGTGTGTGCGTGAATGTTCGGCGTGTGTGAGTGTATGGATTTGTGTGTGTGTGTGTGTGAATGTGTGGGTGAGTGTGTGTGTTTTTTGTGTAGTGTGTGTAGTACATTTTGTGGTGTGTGTGTTTTGGTGTGTAATTTTTTGTGTTTGGTGTTTGTTTTTTTATTTGAGTGCATTGTGCGTTTGTGAGTTTTGTGTGTGTGTGGTTTATGTGTATCTGTTTGGTGTGTGTTTTTGACTTCAGATTGTTTTATATTTGTTTGTGCAGATATGGTGTATGTTGTGGTCATTTTTATATGATGTGTTTGCGTTAGTGTGTGGTTTGTGTGTTTTTATGTGACTTGTGATTATGTGTAGCATATGTGGTGTGGTGGATGTGTGGTGTGTGTTTGTAGTGTTTGTGTGGTTATATGTGCTTGTTTTTTGTGTGTGTGCTAAATCTTTGCGTGTTGTGTTTGTTAGATGGGTGTTTGTGTGTTTTTGTGTGTGTGTGTGTGTGTTGTATTTGTACTGTGTGTGAATTTGTATGTTGGTGTTATTTGTTTTTTTGGGTGTTTGTGCGTGTGGTGTGTTTCTTTGATTTGTAGGTTTTTGTGTCTCGTTGTGTGCGTGTGGCGTTTATGTGTGAGGGTAGTATGTGAGGTGTGAGTGTGTGGTGTGTTTAGCGTGTGAATGTGAGTGTGTGATTTTGTTGTGAATGTGTTTGATTTACGCGTGTATTTTGTCTGTTTACTTGTGTGTTTTTAGTGTGTTTGTTTTGTGTGTTGTGAGTTTGTTGTGTGTGTGTACTTTGTGTCTTTTTTTAGATTTTGTTTCTTTGTGGTTTGTCTGGGTGAGCCGTGTGTGTGGTTTATATGTGTAGGTTGTCTGGTTGTGTGGTGAGTATGTTGTATGCGTTTTTACTTTTTTGTGTGGATTTAGTGTATGTGTTGTGCGTGTGGGTGTGAGTCTGTATTTTTGTATATGTGGTGTGTGTGTGTGTGTGTGTTTGGCTTGTGTGTCCGTGAGTGCGGAGATTTGAGTGTGTGTTTTATATGTGTGTGCATTGTTTGTGATATGTGTGTGTGGAATATTTGTGGTATTTGCCTGTGCTGGTTTTATGATTTATTGGTTGTGTTAAAGTGTGTGTTTTTTGTGATTGTGGTGTGTGTGTTTTTGTTTGTGGTGTGTGTGTATTTTGTGTGGTGTGTTTGCGGTGAGTGATTTTGTTTGATTTATTTAGTGTTAGATTGAGTTTATTTTGGCTTGTTGGTTTTGATTTGCGTGCGTGCTTTGTGCATGTTGTTTGTGTTTCTTGTATCGTGCGTCTCTTTGTGTTTTGTGTGTGTCTGTTAGTGACGTGTGTGTTTATGTGTGTTTGTTCTATGCGTGTTTTGCGTGTGTTTGTTTTCTTTTGTCACTTGTTTGTATGTGTGTGCTGTGTTTTGTGCGTTTTCCTTGTGTGTTGTGTGTGTTTGTAGTGTTTTTGTCTGTATGTGGGTGTTGTTTGGGTGTGGTTTGTGTGGAGAGTTTGAGTGATAGCGTGTGTGTGTTTTTGTGTGTGTGTGTGTGTGTGTGGCGTTTTTGTTTGTGTTGTGTTTATGTGTGAGAGTTGTGCATCTAATTGTTGTTGTTGTTGTTGTTGTGTGTGTGTATGTGTGGTGTTACTGGTGTGTGTGTGTGTTTGCGCGTGTGTTTGTGTGTGTGGTGTTTGTGTGTGCTTAGTGTGCGTGTCTCGCGTGTGTGAGTGTGTGTGAGTATTGTTTATGTTTTGCATTTGTGTGTATGTGGGATTTATGTTTTTGTGTGTGTGTGTTTGTGTTGCGTGTGTGTGTGAAACGTCAACGTGTGAGGCGTGCGTGCGTGCGTGTGTGTGGTGTGTGATTGGTGTTGTTTTTGTGTTTCTTGTGTTTGTTCTAAGTGTGTGTGTGTATGTGTGAATGTTTGTGTTTTCGATTTGTGTGTGTGTGTGGTTTATTTTGTTTCGTTGTGTGGATTGCGTTTGTGTGTGTGTGTGGTTCTTGTTTGTTATGTCTGTGTGGTGTGTGTTGTGAGTGTATGTTGTGTGTGTTTGTGGTTTGTATGTTGTTTGAGTGTGTTTTGTATGTGTGGTGTGTTTTTTTGTGTTTGTGTGTGTAGTTTGTGTAGGTTTGGTGCGGTTGTGTCTTGTGTTTATTTGTGTAATTTTTGTAGGTTTATTGCGGGTGTGTGTTGTGTTTATGTGTGTTTGGTGGGTGTGTGTTGTTTATAGGTGTGTTTGGTGGATGTGGTGTCTGTGTATGTGTCCCTGTGGTATCTGTGTAATTGTGTGTCGTAGTGTGTTTCTTTTTTGTTTGACTGGTTTTTTGTGTATTTGTGATATGTGTGAATGTGAATGTGAATGTGTGTGTGTGTCGTGTGTGCGGTGTGTTTTGTGCGCGTTATTGTGTGTGGTGTGTGCGTTGTATGTGTCGTGTATGTGTTTGTGTGTGTGTGTGTGTATGGTGTCTTTGTGTGTTGTGTGTTTGTATGTGTTTCTAGTGTGTGTGTGTGTGTTGATTGCGTGTTGTTTGGTGTGATTTGTTTGTTGTTTGTGACATTGTGGTGTGTGTGATTTTGTGTGGTTTATGTGTGTGTGGTGTTTGAGTGTTTGTGTGTTTATTGTGGTGTTATACGTGTTTTTTGTATGTGTGATGTTTGTTTGTGTTTTGTGTGTTTGTTTAATATGTGTTGTGTGCTTGGTTTGTTTGTGGGTGTTGGGTTTTGCTTTAGTTTGGTGTGTATGTTGGTTGTTTAGTTTGTTTGTGTGTGTGGTATATATATGTTTTTTTGTTTTGTGTATATGTTGTCTGTGTGTGTACTGTGCGTGTGTGTGAATGGTATCTATGTTGTGTGGTTGTATATTGTGTGTGTGGTGTTTGTATGCACGAGTTTGTGGCGTGTGTATGTTTTCATTCTTTTTCTGGTGTGTGGTTTTTGATGTGTGTTTGTTTTTTTGTTTGTGGCGTGTGTTTTTGTTTGTGGTTTATTTTTTTGTGTATGAGTTTTGTGTGGTGTGTGTTTGTGCGTATTTTGTGCGTTTGTGTGTGTGGTGTGTTTTATTTGTGTGTTTAATTCTTCTGTGTGGGTGTGTGTGTGTATGTTGTACGTCTGAAAGTGTATGGTGTGTGTGTGTGTGTATGTGGTGTGTATTGTGTGTGTGGTGTGTGTATGTGTGCGTGTGTGCTTGGTGGGTGTTTGTGTGTTTTGTGTGTGTGGGTGAGTATGTGGTCTGTGATTGTTTAGGTTTTTGCGATTCCGTGTGTGTGTATGTTGTTTGCGTGTCGTATTTGTGTGTGTGTGGTCTTGTTATTTGTCTCTTTGTGTGCGTGGTGATTTGGATTTGTGTGGGGTGTGTGGTGTTCGATTTGTGTATGATATGTTTTGTGTGTTTAATGTGTGTGTATGTGTTGTGTGTAGGTGTGTTGTGTTAGGCACTTGTAAGTTTGTGTGGGGTGTGTGTATGCGGTTTAGGTGTTGTGTGTTTGGTTTGTGTGTAGGGTATATGGGTTTTGTGGCTCTGTGTGTGTGTGTGACGTGTATGTTTGTGTGACGTTTGTGTGTGTGTGTGTGTGTGTGTGTGTGGTTTTTGATTCAGGTTTGTGTGGTTTTTTCTATTTGTTTGTGGTGTTTGTGTGTGCGCGCTTTTGGCGTGTGTGCATGTTTCGTTTGTGTGTATTTGGTTTGGTTGTGTGTGTTTGTGTATTTGTGTGTATGTGTTTTCTGTGTTGTGTGCGTTATACTTTTGTGTTTGTGTTTGTTAGGTGAGTTTTTGTGTTTATTATTTGTTATTTGTGTTTGAGTGCATTGTGGGTTTTTGAGTTTTGTTTCTGTGTGGTATATGTGTATCTGTGTGGTGTTTGTGTGTTTTGCTTAAGACTGTTTTTATGTGTATGTGAGGTGTTGTGTGTTCTGTGCATTTTTATATGATGTGTGTGTGTTAGTGTATGGTGTGTGTGGTTTGTATATGTGTATGTTGCTTGTGATTTTGTGTGGCGTATATTGTGTGGTGGGTGTTGGTGTATGTTTGTATTGTGTGTGATTTTTTTGTATGTGCTCAATGTGTGCGTGTTGTGTGTTTGTGTGATGGGTTTGTGTGTGTTGTTGGAATGGATGTGTGTGGTGTGTTTGTACTGTGTGTGAAGATTGTGTGTTTGTGTTATTTTTTGTGTGTGTTTTTGCTTCTGTTTTTTTGTGGTTTGTGGATTTGTGAGTGTTTGTATGCGTGTGTCGTGTATGTGTGTGTGTGTGTGTAGTATGTGAGGTGTGAATGTCTGGTGTGTTTGACGATTGTAGGTGCGTGTGTGATTGTTTGGTGCATGTGTTTGAATTTTGTATGTTCGTGTTTTTGTTTATGTTTGTTTTGTGTTTGTTTGTTTTGTGTGGCGTGAGTTTGTTTTTGTGTGTATTTTATGCCTTGGTATGTGTGTGTGTATGTGTGTTGTGTGGTTTTTTGTTTGGGGTGGGTTTTCTCCGTGTTGTGTGTGTTTTTAATTTGAATGTGTGTTTTTATTTTGAATATGTGTTTTTTGTGAGATTGTGAGATGTGTTTTTGTAGTTTTGGTGTGTTTGTGTAAATTGTTTTTGCCTTGCTGTTGGAGATTTTGTAAGTGCTGTTTGTGTTGTGTTTGTTTTATTATGGTGTGTGATGTTTGAACCTGTGTGGTGTCTTTGATTTATGTGTTTGTTATGTAGTGTGTATTTGTGCTTATTATTTTTGTGGTTATATATTTTGTGTTGTGTTCCTCTTGTGTGTGTGTGTGTGTGTGTGTGGCGTGTTTGTGTATGTGTGTGTATGTTTGTCGTGTGTGTGTTATAAGTGGTGTGTTTATGTGTGGGGGGTGTTTGGTTTGTGGGCTGTCTCTGTGTGCGTGCGTGGTGTGTTTGTTTGTGTTGAGTGTGAATGTGATTTGTGTCCGTATTTGGCGTGTGTGTTTGTGTGTATATGACGTGTTTTCGTGCTGTGTTTGGTGTTTGTGTGATGTTTGTTTGTGTTTTGTGGGTTTTGTGTGTGCGTGCGTGTGTGTGCGGTGTATAACTTTTGCGTGTATTTGTTGTTTGTTTTTTCGTGTTTTTATTTCTGTGTTTTGTGTGTGGGTATGCTGTGTGCTTGTGAATATATGTGTAGGTTTAGGTTTCTGTGACCGTGCATCGTGAGCAAATTATGGAGTGAGAGAGAAAACCAACAAGATGGAACAGTTAGATGTTTATTTTTAACAATTTCTCAACATATTTCTGTTATCGTCATGCCCATCTTCAGGAGAACAAGACGTATGTTACTGCATGTGTTGTGCTGCGCTGTGACAAGCGGAAAAAGTTAGATATTAGTTTTAATGTCTTCTTTGTGTGGTATTGCGTAGTCAACCTAGATGGTATCTCGTGTGTATATGAAAATGTGGTGTGCAAATTGGTGTGTCGTGGTGTTGGACTGGTATATATATCGTGTGCTTTCCATGTCTGGTGTATCGGGAGCGGGTGCACTGACGCATGAGTTGTGCCTGTTTGATGGTAAGGTTGTCAAAATCACCTCCTTGTTATCAGTTTTTAATACAAGCATTTCACAAATCTGGAAGGCTCGTTTCCGAACAATACCCAGGTGAACCCAACCCTCTGCTCCAGATGGCCTTCTACACCTCCCAACCTCCTACATGACCCTGCTAGTCGAACAGTAACCTTCACAGTGCTCGCACCCTACAAGGCAGCGCCCCACAACCGCTACCAACCACATCCAGCAGACGCAGGTATGTAGCCAAATTCACATTAAATCTCCACCCCCTTTATCAACCTCCCCATCACCGGCATACTTCCCTTAGTGCACCTAATAACACCTGCACCACACAACCCTCCAATCAAACAGGCACAACTCATGTATCAGTGCACCCGCTCCCGATACACCAGATTTGGAAAGCACACGATACCTAAACCAGTCCAAAACCACGACACACCCATTTGCACACCACATTCTCATATACACACGAGATCCCATCTAGGTTGGCTACGCAATAGCACACAAAGTAGACATTAAAACTAATATCTAAATTTTCCCCACTTGCTACAGCGCAGCACACAACATGCAGTAACATACGTCTTGTTTTCCTGAAGATGGGCATAATGATGCCCGAAACATGTTGAGAAATTTTTAAAATTGAACATCTAACTGTTGCATTTTGTTGGTTTTCTCTCTCACTCCAAAATATGTGTAGGTTGTCTGGTTGTGTGGTGAGGATGTGGTGTGTGTTTGTGTGGGTGTAGTGTATGTGTTTTGTGTGTGTGGGTGTGTGTTTTTGTGTATCTTTGCATATGTGGTGTTTGTGTGTATGTGTTTTGTGTGTGCGTGATTGCGAAGTTTTTGGGTGTGAGTATTGTATGTGTGTGTGTTTTTTATGTGTGATATGTGTGTGTGGAATATGGAATATGTGTGTTGTGTGTCTGCGCTGGTTTTGAGTTTTTATGGTTGTGTTTATATTTGTGTGTGTGGTGTGATTGTGGGGTGTGTGTTTGTGTGTTTGGTGTGTGTGTGTGTGTAGTGTGTGTGGTGTTGTGCGGTGTATGAGTGTGTGTGGTTTATTTATTGCGTGAGTGAGTTTATTTTGGCTTGTACTTTTGTGTTTGCGTGTGTGTTTATTTTTGTGTTGCTTGTGTTTCTTGTGTATTGTGCATTTGTTTTTTTGTGTGTGTATGTGTGTGTGTGGTATTGATGTGTGTGTTTATGTGTGTGCGTTTTGTTCGTGTTTTGGGTGTGTTTGTTTTCCTTTGTCACTTATGTGTATGTGTGTGTTCTTTGTGTTTTGGCTTTTCCTTGTGTGGGGTGTGTGGTTGTGGTTTTTTGTCTGTATGTGAGTGGCAGTTTGGGTGTGGTGTGTGTGGAGAGTGTGTCTGATAGCTTGTGTGTGTGTGTGTGTATGTTTGGGCGTGTGTTTGGGTGTGTGGTGTTTGTGTGTGCGTAGTGTGCATTTCTCCGGTGTGTGGGTGTGTGTGAGTATTGTTTGTACTTTGTGCGTTTGTGTGTTTGTCTTGTGTTTTGTTGTGTCGGATTCATTTCGTGTGTGTTTTTGTGTTGTTTGTGTGTGTTAAGTGGATTTGTGAGGCGTGGGTACGTGTGTGCGGTTTTTTAGTGTGTTTTGAGTTTGTGTTTCTTGTGGTGTGTGTTGTATGTGTATATGTGTGTATGTGTGAATGGTTGTGTTTTGGATTTGTATTTGTGTGTTTTTAGTTTATTTGTGTGAGTGTGTGTGTGTGTGGTTTTTTGTTTTCCTTTGTTTGTAGTGTGTTTGTGTGTGTGGTTCTTGTTTGTTATGTTCTTGTGGTTTGTGTTGTGAGTATACGTTTTTTGTACGTGTTTTGTTTGTGTAGAGTGTTTTTGTGTTTCTGTGTGTAGTTTGTGTATGTTTGGTGCGGGTGTGTGATGTGTATATGTGTGGTTGTTGGTTGTGGTGTTTGTGTATGTTTGCCTGTGGTATCTGTGTAATTATGTGTCGTGGTGTGTTGGGTTTTTTTGCGTGTGTGGTTTTTATGTGTTTTTGTGATGTGAATGAATGTGAATAAGTGTGTTGTGTTTATGTGTGTGTGTCGTGTTTGCGGTGTGTGTGGTTTGTTTTGTGTGTGTGTGCCGTGTATGTGTTTGTGTGTTGTCTTTATGTGTGTTGTGTGGGTGTATGTGTTTGTAGTGTGTGTGTGTTCCGTGCGTGTTGTGTGGTGTCTTTGTTTGTTGTTTGTGACTGTGGTGTGTGGTTTGTATGTTGGTGTTTGAGTGTTTATGTGTTTAGTGTGGTGTTATATGCGTTTTGTATGCGTGTGTGAGTTTGTGTGTATTTTGTTTGTTTGTGTGGTGTGTTACGTGTTTGGTTTATTTGTGTGTGTTTGGTTTTGTTTTTGTTTTGTGTGTTTGTGGGTTCTTTAGTTTGTTTGTTTATGTCGTATATTTATGGTGCCTGTTTGGTTTGTGTATATGTTGTGTATGTGTGTGTGTGTGTGTGAATAGTCTGTATATTTTGTGTCTGTATGTAGTGTTTGTGTGTATGATTTCGTGTCGCGTGTATTTGTTCTTTATTTTTCTGGTGTGTTGTTTGTGTTGTTTTTGTGTGGTTTGAATGTGTGTGGCGTGTATATGTGTCTGTGGTTTATTTGTGTTTTGTTTTTGTGTTGTTTGTGTGTGTGGTATGTTTGTGTGTTTGTGTGTGTGGCGTGTTTGTGTGTATGATTTGTGATTGTGGTGTGCGTTTGTTGTTTGTGTGTGTGTTATTTTTGTGAGATTTTCCGTGTGTTTGTGTTGTGTGTATGTGGTTATTGTGTTGTGTTTACGTGGTGTATGTTTTGTGTTTGCGTTGTGTTTGGTGTTTGTTTGTGTGATTGTTTGTGTGGAATGTGTCGGTGTCTGTTTATGTTTTTTGATTTTGTGTGTGGAATGTTTGTATTTAGTGTGTGTGTGTGTGTGTGGTTTGTGGTGTGTTTGTGTTTTGTGTGTGTGTTTGTGTGTGTGTGGTGTGTGAGTTGTTTTTATGTATGTGTGTTTTTGTTCTTCTGTTTCTGCGTGTTTATTTGTGGCATGTGTGTCCTGGTGTGTGTTTGTGTGTGTGTTGTTTCTTTGGTGTGTATATATGTATTGTGAGTTTGTGTGGCGTGTGTATGTTTGTGTGGCGTGTGTATTTGTGGTGTTTGTATAAGCGTGGGTGTGTATGTTTGTGTGTGTGAATGTTTGTTGCATTTGTGTGTTTTTTTGTTTGTTTTTGTTTGTTTGTTTTTCTGTGTTTTCTTTTGTGCTTTTTTTTATGTGGGCTTGTATTTTGTGCTTGTCTGTTTTTATTTTGTGTTGTGTTGTGTTGCGTATGGTGTGTGTGTGCCATGTGTTTGTGTATTTTTTCGCGTGTGTCTATGTGTGTTCGTCGTTTGTTTGTGTTTACATCTTTGTGCTTGTGAGTTTTTGTCTTGTGTATGTGTGTAGTTATTATGTATGTCTTTTTCTGTGTTTGAGTTTGTGTGTCAGTTTGGCGCGTGTATGTGCGTGTGTAGTGAGTGTCTCTGTCTGTTTCTATGACTTTATGTTGTGTGTATGTGCGTATTTATTTTGTGTGTGTGTGTTTGTATTTAGCGCGTGTGTATATGTGGCTTGTGCGTTGTTTTTGGTTTTGTTTTAGCGTGTTTATGTGTGTCCGTAATGTGTGTTTGTGTGTGTGTGTGTGTGTTTTGTTCTGTTTATGTGTATTTGTAATGTGTATGTGTGTCCTTTTCTGTGTGTGTGTGTGTGTTTAATGTGTGTATGTGTGTGTGTGCCTTAGTCTGTTTTTGTTTGGCGTGTGCATGTTTGTGTATGTAGTGTGTTTGTGCCTCTGTGTATGTCTGTGCGCTTGTGCTTTTTTTTGTGGCTTTTGTAATTATGTGTGTTTGTGTGTGTGTCTGTGTGTTTGTGGGTGTGTGTGTGTGTGTGTGGCGTTTGTAGTGTATGTGTGTGTGCTTTTATTTGTGTGTTTCTTTGTCTGTGTATTACTTTTTGTGTGCGTCTGTGTGTTTTTGTATTTTCTTGTGTCAGTGTTTTTGTTTGTATATGTTTATTTGTGTGTGTTTCCGTGTGTGTTTATATTTATATTTTTTCCTTGTGTGTGTCTGTTTCTGCTTGTGTATGTTTTTTTCTGTGTTTTTGTGTATCTGTGTGTGTGTGTGTGTATGTGTGTGTTTTTGTATATATGAAGAAACCAGTGGGCATAATAATTGTTTGTCTAAGATCAAATGTGCACCTATAAGTATTACCCCAATGTTTCCTTTTCATCAGCATCAAGAGACCTAAGACAATCTCTTCATCCGAGAAAATCAGCTTGACCTTTTTCGAATACGATATCACTATTTAGGCACTTTTAAACGTCTGTCCATCACGGAAGCATATGTACAATACATACGAAATCAATTGATAGACCTCTTACGTTAATTTTGGTGAAAGGAAACCACAGAGTTTACCTGCCATGAGCGACACTCTACCCTTCACCAAGACGGCAACTTTGTCAGAAGAAATGCGTAAACAGCTTCTGGTTTTGAAATCACATTCCCATTTATAAAACAACTCCTAAATCTAGCCCCGCGTATTCGTGGATTGATTTAATGTCGATTCTCAATTCTACCAGCAATTAGTTTGATAATATTCACGCTGAATCGTCTCCACTTTTACTAAACGAGCGAAATTCTGGCCAAACACAACGCACGCAATATTACTATACGTTACCGAAAACAACAGAACTGTATCGCCAATAGAGAA
>Ga0131853_10021132_pt1 | contig 11818 bp, 8 predicted proteins | sample TergutLab28metaG_FD_92764 | JGI IMG/M metagenome (GOLD analysis project Ga0131853, IMG submission 92764) | Labiotermes labralis P1 segment gut microbial communities from Petit-Saut dam, French Guiana - Lab288 P1 (version 2) (version 2) | ecosystem: Host-associated > Arthropoda: Insects >...
GGCGGACGCTTGTGAGTACGGTAATGAACCTTCGGGTTCCATGAAATGCAGGGAATTTCTTGACTAGCTGCAAACCAGTTAGCTTCTCAAGAAGGACTCTGCACCATGGAGTAAGTAAGTAAGGCTTAAACAACCACATATGACTGAATTTGTTATGCTCCATTTGGCTATTTAATTTCTGGTATGCATGATTCAAAAACAAAATTACATAAATTACAGTCTTTAAACTTATCAAGTCCAAACATGTATTGAATTTTTAAGAAAGGGTCAGTCTGTTTGCATAGGTATATGTGAACATCCATTATATACCTGTTTTTATTAGTATTTATTTTTTGTGTGCATTATGATTGTTCTGCACTGCTTGTCTTCACTGCATACATGAATACATCAGTGCTTTCTAAGGTGCCAGAAAGTTCTGACTGCAACTGTATATTCAAGGCCAGTCAACGTTACAAATTACAACCTCAAACTTCCTGCTTTTGGCTGGTGCTTTTAAAAGCAAGCTTCTGTTATTTTTCTGTAGCTACCTGGACAGCCTGAGTAATGAAAGAAAATTTTCCCTCAAAGCTGTGAAGTAGGGGGTTGATTGTTTTTTTTTTTAACAAGTGTCCACACATTCTGCAAAATTAAGAAGAAAATATGTCAAAAAATTCAAACGGACAATATGTGAAGAAGCCACATTTTGGAGCTTATAATTGACCCAAAATATGAGTAGGAAGTTGAAAGGGCTGAATGTCAGTTAATAATGTACAAACAGGACCACAAATGGAAAAAAAGCACCAGTTATCCCAAGTTTCTTCATAGTTTTCCTTGGTTCTACTAAACTGAATGGCAGGTTGGGGCTTTACAAATGCTACATTTGTTTCCTATCCAGTACATTCTTATCGTTGTATGTAGGAATCCTTTCATCCCATTCAACAATTTACATCACTGCAGCTGACATACATCATCTGACTTAAGGACACCCATGTTACAATACAGATTAAGCAACTCATATTGAATTTCATGTCACTAGCAGTCTGTTTTAATGTACAACTCTAGTGTAAATATGTACAGCAGACATATTAAAATTCTTGGAATTACTCACTATGTATACTTTATGCACATACATCTCACTAACAAGATTTCAGTCACCATGTTCTGTGTCGGGTAAGGGGGTAAAAAAACTGTGGTATTAAACATTTTGATATGACCCAGAACTGTGTGCATCTAAAATTTTCTGTTGTCATGACCAGTTTTCTGGTACCGTATTGCTGGTAATGTAGAGGTACAGAGCACATATACCATGAAGGAAAGAAAAACTGGCCACATGAAATGCATGCTTAAAGATTAACAAACCTTTTCAAGTATGTCCATGAGCTCAAGGCACCTCTTATTCTCACACTCTACACAGAGATCAACCAGCAATTGTGATGCTGCATTCCTCACTATGATATCACAGTCAGTATCAATGTGCTGTAAATGGGGTATTACAATCCTCTCTATCAAGTCATCTTCATATATTGCTCTGTTGATAAAACACAGTATTTAAGTGACAATTAAGAATATGCCATCCATACACCCTCTGAACTCAGAAATAAACATCCTAATGAGATTACTGTATGAAGCAAAAATACTCTGAATAACAGAAACTGTTTTAAAAGCCAACAAAAAAAGTGATGTAGAAACAAATGCTGAACAACTAAATACATGAAGGTCTTGCATGAGCTTAAAAAAATAGCAAAATTTTGTAACTAGAAACTGCAAAATTGATAGGCACTGTTCTGCCTATACTTAAACTGAGAATACAACAAAGGCCTTTAAATTCTACACACACATGCAAATAATCACGGAAGATTATGGACAAGAAACTTTATGACCATATTAAGTGAGTCCCTGCCTCCAGAACATGGTGCATCCTGATGCTGTGGATTGAGATGACCACCAGATACGGAGGGAAGCCATAAATATAATTGACAAGCAGATGTAAACAGCCACCAAAAGGAGATCCTCCAGTTTGGGGTCAGGCAAGAAGCTAACAACTCTTCACTCTAAAGAACATGTTTCAGAATGTTACACAGAACCTTGCCCTTGTTGAGATCCTTTGAAATGACCTATGCAAAAGAAATGGACATGAAATCTGGAATTTGGAATATGAGGAGTCTCTACAGGCCAAGGTCACTGGAGATGGAATTTTGAATATGAGGAGTCTCTACAGGTCAGGGTTACTGAAGACAGATGCAAGATAATTAGTGACTTATATTTAAAGGGAGCACAGGTCAAATGGGAAAACAATGGCAATGAACCAGCACAGGAGTATACCTTTTTCTTTAGAAAAGTGAAAAAAAATATCAGTTATGCACAGGATTTTTTGTACATCAGAGATTCAAATCACCATTTAAGAGAACAGAGTTTGTTAGTGACAACATGTCATATATGGTACTACATCATTTTTGTTAGGAGATTTCAATGCAGTATTAGGGACAGAACATATTTTCAAATCAACAATTGGGAATGAAAGTTTACATGATAACTGTACTGCCCGTGGGATTACAACAGCACACTTTGCCACACGCAAAAATATTGTCAAAAACACTACCTTTCCACATTAAAGCATTCATCAATACATTTGGACCTCTGCTGATGGGTAGATTCCTATCACAGTGATCAAATCTTGACAGACAGGAGATGGCATTCAAGTATACTTGATGTATGATCTTTCAGGGGAGTGGTCTTTGATACTGAACACTAACTGATGGCTACAAAAATTAGGTAGCAGCAAGATGAACAATTCCATGGCCATCAGAGTGACTAAACAACCTAGATTCAGTATGGTTCAAGTTCCACCCTCTTGAGTATACAAACATTAAAATGGGTCCACTTGAACTCTGTTTTTAAGCTCCCTGTAGGGATATGCAAGTTGCTAGTCATGCTGAAACCATGGGACAATATCCCAAAGGCAGGAAAAATTACTGCTGGTGAGCCATAAGGTTCAAAAATTTCTGGGACCATGCATCATAAATATCTACTGTTGTGCTAAACACCAACAGATGTGGCAAACCTTCCACTGTAACAGTATGGAAACTACAGGAATGATAAACAGTAGAAACTTCAATGAAGGTTTTCCTGGCATACCAGCTTTTTACACTTCAACTGAGTAAAACCTTAAAAGGTGGTCTGTGCCAATATCAAACAGAAAATTACCACTGTAGTTACTAAAACACTAAATTTATACCTAGTAATGCTTGTATTCAATCTGAGTAAGTCATCCATGCATTCACATTACTACTGTATTGGCAATGAAAAATGCCAACATGCTTCAAACACCTGGGTTTTGCAAACTCTCCAGTTATCAGCAACTTCAATTGCTCAGTGCCAATGGCATTGCTACACAGCAGTACTGTTAATCATTCCTTGGATTCATGACCTCCTGCACAGGTTTCACCTTTCAGTGTCAAGGTCTTGCTGGAATCAGTACATAAAAATGTCTCTGGGTTCATACCCACTGATAATACCTGAGAGAAAGTTGTTAATGCAGTGGTCTACATTTTCTTCATTAACCCTTAGCCTATTAATGTTGTATATATATGGAGCTCCAAGTAAAGCCAGAAATTTTAACATCATATACATATGGACCTACATTTGGCAACGCTGAAAGCCGTCTCTTTCTATTTGCTGCACAATGTTTCAACACTGAATTGATGCAGTGTGGTTTTCTGTGTCAGAGTTGTGAGTAAACCCTTCGCCAGCTCGCAAGGTTACCCTAATTAGCCATGAATGCATAAGTGTCATAAGTCTTGAAAGCATATTGTGGAGTTAGTTCAGTCTTGCATTTAGTTAGTGAAATGGAATGTTGGGTCATAAAACTATGTTATTTTAGTAAAAGGCAGCTGGGTAGCAGCTTGGTAACTAGGTAGGGAGAAAGAGCATTTTCCTGAACTCCCCTGCAGAAGTTGCAACTTATGTCAGTTGAGAGTTTGCTGTCGTACCCAGCAGTGGTTCTAAAGGTTTGGTAAAGGAAAGTGAGATTTCTTGTGTGAAACGGGCTCGTCTCCTGTCTCAGAATCAAATACGAGAAATCGTAATGGATTCAGACAGCGACAAGGAGAAATAATACGCTTCCGATGGCACGCAGGATGACGAGCCACTTCCACCTTCGTGACGGTCTTCAATATCAGAGCCTCCAAGCCCAGATTTTTCTGCCAGCAGCTCTGAAGATGAGGAAGATGTTGGTAATGTGGCAGGTCAACAGCCACAATCCTGCCTGTGGACAGTGCCCCCTCAACCCCGAAGGCATGTAGTTCACACCTTTACTGGGGCTCCCAACGGGAAAAGCAGGGAAGCTGCATACGTAATGAGCGAGTCCACTCCACTCAGCGTTATGCTGCTGTTATTCGTGGAAATTATTACTTTGCTGGTTGTGGAGACGAATTGCTACTATCACCAGTTCTTAGAAAATTCTGACGACGGACATTCTCCTGAACGTGAGGTGACAGAAGCGGAAATGTTTGCGTTTTTGGTTCTGACATAGCAGATGGGACATACAGTTCACGGCAGACTGGAGGACTACTGGATGAAAATGGAACAGCTTCGCACTGCACTCTATGGACAAATGATGGCACGTGCTAGGTACTATCACATACTACGCTTTCTACATTTCACAGACAATAATAGGAATGGAGTTGACAGAACAGATGACAGACTGTGGAAAATACGAGACTTGTTTGAAATTATAAGGACAAACTTTTCAAAATTTTACAACCCTTCCAAATATTTGGCAGTAGATGAAATCATTGTGAAATTCAAGGGAAGGATAGTTTTCAAGCAGTACATCCCGAAAAAATGCAAACATTTCGGCATCAAAATGTTCAAACTGTGTGACTCTACAGGATATATATGTATATGACATGAATGTTTACCTCGGTAAAGACAGATAAAGGGCAGCACAACATCTGACAGCAACACACAATACAGTGGCTAATTTGACAAGGGGTGTAGAAAGATTTGGCCATAAACTGTACATGGACAATTTTTTTTCCTCTCCTGACCTATACGATGACTTGGCACAGAAGAAAATTTTCTGTTGTGGAATGGTTGTGCTATATAGAAAGGGCATGCCCAAGGACCTCAAACCCAAGACAGTGAGACTGAAACGTGGTGACATTCGAGTAAGGACCAGGGGTGACTTGACTTCATGTGGTGGGAAGAAAATTTCACATAGAGATTTTCGTCTCACCATTATCAGAGAGATGCTGGCATGGTCTGGGCATGAGCCACGACCATCCATGCCTGTGGGAAGACCAACCCCAGCTTCCACTAACATCGGAAGACTAGACACACATCACAATAAGCACTGGCCTGGCCGCAACCCCAAGTTGCGGCATTGTCGCATGTGTTCAGTGAGGTGCGTGACACAAACCATGCTATTCAAATGTGTCAAGTGTGATGTGGCACTTTGTGTGGACCAAAGTTGTTTTGAAGATTACCACACAAAAAAACCACTTATAAGACATCTTTTCTTTCGTTCTCCATGCAAACTTTTGGAGCCTCAACCACAATGTAAGTAAAAGAACATGGATATTTACAACTTTTTTAGAAACGTATGTTCTCCAATGTGCAATAAAGATATTACAGCATTTTTAAGGCATCCTTAGTAATGTCTGATTCCTTCCCCACAAATTGCTTTTTGTTTCACAAATTTATCTCGCTTAGTTCAGAAATATTCAAGTTTTTCGAAAGGCATGCGTAAAATTTAAATACCCCCGCAGAATAATTCGGCAAGCTGGGATTTACAGATGGGATTTAAAACGGTAGGCTAAGGGTTAACATAACCACTTCCACCACACTCTTTTCAGTGACTGATATTATGTCTTTCTTAAAACAATGCAAATAGTCATTTTATGCTTTGAAGCCACTATTAGCCATTTTGGCTGCAACCCCTGTAGCCTTTGCACGGGGAGGTGGGTCCGTCAATCAGGATGCTGTCAGCTCACTTCTGTTGGGACATTCAACAATATATGTTCCAAACCATTAACCCCATCCCTCCAATGGTATCACCACCTTGCAGTGATGGAGGGGCATATGAATTGCAAGAACTGTGACAGGTAAGTAAGCGGTAGCATTCTAACAGTTGGGTTTCCTAAGCCAGACAAATCAAGAGGGCAGTTACTTTACGAACAGAGATGCCTAGGTGAAGGGAATTCCAATAAAAATTCCTCTGACTCTGGATGGCAACAACAGCAGTGACATTCAGCACAAAGCAAACGATGCTCGAGACATTTCATGAGTGTATAGCAACGGCACACCAGAGTGATTTGAATGGCTGCTGTACTGCGATGTGGAAAGCAAATGGAAAAACTACCACATTATTACTTTTCCTGGATAGTATCTTTCCAAAAAAAGAGACAAATTCAAGATGCTTCCTCTGGAGACAAAACATTCTCGAGGTAAACTACTTTCCCATTTGAATCTCCAGCAGTGGAGTGTATCTAGAGGAAATATAATGCAGTAGGAGTTGCAGCATCGATGCCCCCACCTCTTTTTGCTGCTTGCACTCCACATTTCATTTCCACTTCCTTTATTTTATCTTTTGTAAGGATTATATGTCTCAACAAAGATGATATCAGTCCAAAATGTGTTGCCATTTCCATGCACATTATGTTCGAATTGGCCTCCACTTCTTCATATTATCCATAATATGAAACTTAAAGAGAGTTTTTGTCACTTCATGTCAATGTTTTAAGTGCCTTACCACACTACTCAGCAACAAATGCAATGAAAATCATGGTCACATCACAAGGATGGGATATTCTGGAATCTAGTCAAGTGAAACAACTGCAGTAAGCAAATTATACGGTAGCTTACATCAACAATTCATGTCAATTAATAAGCAATGTGTTTAAATGTAAATGCTTCCTGCCACGTGATTGTTTACTGATAAAATGCATGTCAACTCTTAAGAATCAACTGTACACTGCTGCAAAAGTTCACAATCAATTCTGACATCTCTCCAATGCACATAACTGTGGCCTTATTTATGCAGCCCAAGCTCCATAGCCATAAATGCAATACTCAATTCGAGATTAATGAGCATGTAAATCAAGGTTCCAAAATGGTGAAGGGACCAAATTTTTGTACCTTAAATGCATGAAAAACCTAACAAGGAACCTTAAAGTGAGAAAATTTTAACATTGCTTTTATGGGGTTTCTGGCCAGGACCAAAATAAATTAATCTAAAATGCTGGAAAACCTTAAATTTGGATTCTACAGGGTCTGCCAGCAAATCGGGCAATTTGCTGAGTGTTAGCAGCGTAATGGAGGGCATCTTGAGGATGTAATATTTCGAATGTAATGATGTGTTTTTTTTATGTTCTGTGTTATGTTTCAAGACCACTGATTCACTTATTGCTACAAATGCTAAAATATGTACTTCCTTATAAATGTAATTGTATCATGATATCCAATACTTTTAATTTTTTTTAACACTTAAAAAAATTGCCCAATTCGCTGGCAGACCCTGTACTGTAGTATGTGATCAGCATGCAAAAGAGACCAGTGAAAGTCAGACAGATGATTGCGGAACTGCACAGATGGTACACGAAAATGATAGAAAACTAAGCAGGAAGGGGTGTAAGAGCCTCATCTGTATCACCTACCAGGATGTGAACCAACCAACCTCGCTGGGAAATGCCAGAACAGTTCTAAAATTCGGCCATGAACACTTCATTCCTTATCTTTTCCAATACAGTCACTAATCACCCTACAATTCGACACTAAATAATCTGAGCAACTGAGATCAACATTAACCCATTTGCACCAGAATTAACTGCCCATTGTATTCTGCAAAAGACCTGGGACATAAAAGGTCATCAATTACTTTGCAGTGTCTTGGCCACTGACATCAGCAGACATTCGGTTTTATTAGCATCACACTGCGCATCAACTATAGTCAACATTCAGTGCCAAAGGATCAAATAAATCATATTTACTTAAACTAACAAAAGTGTAACCATATAGTACAAAGAAAAACAAAGCAATACTATTCAGTACCAAATAATGATTCACTTGATGGCAGAATGCAATGTCTGAAAGTCTGGGGTTTGGCTGGACAACTTCCTGTTGCAGTGACATTTGCATTAAAAAAAAACTTTTATTTTGCTGCAATGTCACCATGTACTTAATTAATTATAATAAAATAAATGTTTAAATGCACAAATATAAACGTCTGTTAATATATGTAAAATAATGTGCATACAGACAAATATGTATACCTGTTGGTCTGGATGACATCTGAAAGGACATTCAGCACTCTCACCCTAATGTTGGTCCTAGTCTCCTTATTGAAATACCTGTCCAGCAACGAATTGAGTTTGCTGAGCCACAGCGAGCGTGTTGGAATGATGGAAGCTGCCAAGTAGTTCACCAGTCGCAGAACTGATGACTCCTATAAACCAGAGTCTGAATTACAATACTGTGCAGATGGGTAGGTGGTTGCCTTGAACCTCAATGAAGTTGCACAATTTAATACAGAATAAAAGCTGAAGAAAATGTGGAATAACAATCAAATACTGTTACATCTAACATCATGGTGAAAGAATCAATTATATTGTAAAAATAAGATGGGAATATCAGTACGTTTCACTGTTAACATATCAGACTGTGATCACATGGATCTCACACTATAGTTGTCACTGAATGATTAGTACTTCATTTCTCAGAGGGTCCAGACCAACTCTGAGGCCCATCCACATCTTATCCAATGCACAAAGGGGTCTCTTTTCCCAGACAGTAAATCTGACCACTCACCTCATTCATTACTATATGTACCAACTGCTTTATCACCAAAACTATGCAATTCTCCCACATCATGTGTATGCAGGTTCCGTGTAATTCTCATTAAAAAAAAGTATTTATGTCCCCTAAATAGCATTAACCAGTTGGTCTTTTTAACTGAGACACAGTGTTTTCCGTGAGGTAGAAACTGCCATTTCACATACTGTTTAGATTAATGTCAAGTAAGGAACTTTACTCTCACTCTCCCTGTACATATCCATGGCATGGTACTTGGACACACAGATGATTTATATTTTCAGTTACAAACTTTAATTTCAATAAAGACACAGGCCACCATGTATTGTTTCTCAGACTTTTTCAACCACAATGCACATTAGAACAACAGCTTTGTATCACAACACCAGACTCATACATAAAGATAGGTGGGGGAAAGAAAAAAAAAACAGGAATCTGTTTAAGAAAGTTGACACTGCAATGATTTAATGAAATGAATATAGACATGAATTTACATACTTTCACATATGCCTGAGTTTAAAACTGTGAATCCTCCTACAGCTGTCTTAATGATTTTGTAAATTTAAAATTTTCCACATTTTTTAAGGCATCCTCAAAATTTTGCCAGCCATGCAATAACCTTGGCAAAAAAATGATAATTTTGTTTGGCAGATCTGACAATTTTTTGTTGCAAGGATGGTAACCCTGGCAATCAATGACCTGTGTCATTTTTTTATGATATGATGGTCAAGCTAACACTGCTACAATATCACTACAAGTGATTACATTTACAAAAAATAATGCTTTGTGATACACTTATCAAAGTAGTGTGAGTTAGTAACAAGTGGATTCAAGAAATGTTTTGTGACCCACACAACACAGTTAAATGACCCACCATTTGAGAAACACCATTTTATTTTATCATATTGCACGTTGAAAATTCAAATGCTTTACTTCTGATAACGACACTCTTCACAAAGTTCTGCAGTGAATGAAAGACATTCTTATTTACCTGTACAGTGTATAAAAACTTCAGTTCTCATTTGGGGTATTGGGAGATAATCTGGCCCAACAAATTTGAGTTCTATCTCTCAAAAGACAAACCCCTGTACAATTCAGTCATTCCATTGGCGTGTGCAGAATGCAATGATTCATTGCCATTCTCAAGAGCTTCTTCCATTCCTCTCTGTTACGTAATGTTTCCTGCCACACTTCTCCACCAACTATTCTTCCATCCTCTCTCACCTCATCTTGCCAACTATTTCTTGGTCTACCTCTCAAGCTAGTTGTTCCCAAATTCATATATAATACCCTTTTGGGAATCCTACTTTCCTCCAGTCTCTGTACATGCCCAAACCAACATAATCTATTTAACCTTATTCTCCCTATTATAGTAGGTTTTTTAACACTTGCATAAATTTCTTTACTGGTTAATATCTTCCAATTTCTGTTTAATTGTCATATAACTGGGACCAAAATTCTTCTATACACTTTCCTCTCAAAAATGTTCAATTGCTTTCTATCTCTCTGTGTTAGTGTCCAAGTTTCCGATGTATGTGTTAACATTTTGTCTATTATTGTGTTCTTTAGTCTTAATTTTAGTTTCTTTGATATGTTTTTATTCTTAAAAAATTTTTGTAGCATAAAATATGTTTTGTTAGCATTTTTCATTCTTTCTTGCAAGTCTATTGGCTTATTGTTATCTTCATTAAGTACAACTCCTAAATATTTAAAATTTTCCACTCTTCCAAAATCTTAAGTTTTCATTTCCAACTGTCCTATTTCATTTTTCTTTCAACTGTTTTTCCTTTCCACTATCATATATTTTGTCTTTTCTTGATTTATCTGTAGTCCAAACATTCTGGCAATGTTTGCCATTTCTACAAAAAGTTTTCTTGTTTCTATTTCATTTTTTCCAATTAATGCAATGCCATCTGCATATGCTAATACATTCAATTGTTCTTTACCACTTTTTATCCCAAGAGGAACAATTTTTATACTTTGTATCACTTTTTGTAATGCAAAATTAAATAATATTGGTGGTAAAGGGTCACCCTGTTCCAAGCCTCTTTTATTTTAAAAAAAAAGATGACTATGTTCCTTCTATTCTAACCGCACTTCTTGTCTTTTGTACACATGTTTTACACATATTTATTAATTTAATAGGAATTCTAAATTCTTTTATACATTCCCATAGTTTATCTCCATTTACAGTCATATGCCTTTTGAAAATCAATAAATAAAGAAATATTGTACACTCTGATTATGACCCCAAAGTTTCTCGTTTATTATTTTCAATGCAAATATGTCGTCAATTACAGATCTTCCATCTCTAAATCCATTCTGTTTGTCCCCCACAACTTTTTCAATATATGGTTTAATTTTTCCCAATATTATATTTGACAAAATTTTGTATGCTGTATTTCCCAGTGTTATTCCCCTGTAATTCTCACACCTATCTCTGTCTGCTCTTTTGTGTATAGGAACTATGTTTGTTTCAATTCTTCAGGTATCCTTCCATCGTCCCAAATTTGTCTCACTAGTTCATACATTCTATTCAAAAGCTTATTTCCCCCATATTTTATTAATTCCGGATGTATTCCATCAGGTCCAGCAGCCTTGTTCTTTTTTAAGTTTCTTATTGCCTCTTTTACATCTTCTACAGTGAGTTCTTCTACGTCACCTTGAACTTCACTAATTTCTTTAGTTCCTTTCTTAATTAATTCCCTTGGTTCTTCTGTGTACAGTAATTTGTCAAAATATTCTTTCCATAGTTCTGCTTTCTCCTTTGTATTCATTGCCCATTCTCTTTTTTTGTTCCTAATTATGCTAAATTTATGTTGATATCCTTTCTTAAATTGGTTTACAGTGTGATACATTTTCCTTGTGTTATTACGCTTCTGAATTTCTTCAATTGATTCTATTATGCTTTTCATGTATGTCTTTTTCTTATTCCTAATTATTTTGTGAGCTTCTTTTCTTTTATGGTGATACTCCTGCTCTTCCTTCTCTCTTCTTCCTTTTATCAACCACTTTTCTCTTGCTTTCTTCA
>Ga0131853_10021134_pt1 | contig 11817 bp, 7 predicted proteins | sample TergutLab28metaG_FD_92764 | JGI IMG/M metagenome (GOLD analysis project Ga0131853, IMG submission 92764) | Labiotermes labralis P1 segment gut microbial communities from Petit-Saut dam, French Guiana - Lab288 P1 (version 2) (version 2) | ecosystem: Host-associated > Arthropoda: Insects >...
GAGGTAAAATAAGGTAGGATAACCCCGAGGGTGCGCCAGTTTGGTGCGTGTAATATAGCAAGGTGAAAGTCCATGTCTGGTAAAAAGCAAGTCCGAAATTGGTTATTGTCAGACTAAACGCCACCACTCGCGCCACTGTTGCGTTTACTTTGAGAATTTACTGCAATCTAGTATCAACAAATTATCGTAAATTCCCATATTAAGTTCCACAGTGGTAACAGCGCCGGACTTTAGATTGGAAAAGCCCAATAAAACAGTGGGAACTTAGTCTGGGAAAGTAAAAAAAGGTTAAAGATATGAAGGTTTTTGCAGATAGTTCCACACATAAAAGCATAGCAAACAAGCCTGTCGCATATAGCGTTTCAGACTTAATTCCACTTCTTTGGAATTAAGGTTGGGAAATTTTCATCAATAAAAAATGGTGTTATCTGGGATATTCGGGGTCACTATGCCGCTGACGCGGGAAGTGTTCATCAAGCAGTTTTGTTACTAATCTACTCATACAGATGTCGTGTTTTGTGATAAAATCCTGCACATCATCATGAAGGCGAGTATCCTTCATGATGCGAGTAGTATGTCGTGAACAAAAATAATCCCTGCTTTCTGGGATAGGGTTTTTGAAAAAATGGTTCACGAAAAACACCCCTCAATGCCGCCCGATTGCGGTTTTTGTACGAGGGGTGTTTTTGATTTTAACAAAATCGGAGATTGAATGACCTCCGTAGCAGGAATTTCGGTAATCCCAAGCAAAGAAGCGACTTCCTTGCTGTGCAAGAACGAAAATATTTCATATGGCGTTTTACCATTGAGAACTTTTCGTTTAGTGCCGTTCACATGAGAAAAAATAAGATTTACTGTTTCCTGCGTGAAGCAGTCAAAGGAACTGCCTTCAGGCACAATATCCCTAAAAATTGTATGATTTTTTTCAACTCGCGGCTTTTGAAAGGCACAGTTAGGGTCGCAAAAAAACAAGTCCGTTTCCGGCTCGCCATCCAAGTCTTGCGTGAACACCAATACATTGGCAAACTCGCCGCTGTTATCGGCTAGAAGCAGTGGAAAAATATCCCAAGACCGAACGCCGCCGCCACGAAGCGTATTTTTTAGCGTTGTGATTTTTAGTGCGGCTTCGGCGGCTGTCTTATTGTCTAAGAGTAGCCCAAACATGAAGTTGCAGAAAGGTTGAAAAATGACGTACAGGTAGGTTTCCCCGAGCCATGAGCGAAAACAGCATACAAAGAAAGCCACGGAAGCAGCCATTTTTTTTAGACGAAGCAAAAATAATTAAGCCAGCGTTTCGATTATCTGAAATCCGTGTTTGCGTAAAAGAGCAAGCCCTTGTTCAGCAGTAAGCAAACGATTAATAGGTGTCGGGTTTGATTTTTGGTGAAGTTCATGGTTATAGGATTCGCGCTTAGCAAGCATGTTCCAAACAGCGGCCAAAAGTTTACGAGCAATAGCAATTACAGCTTTTTTGTGGCCACGACGCTTTTTTAAGGATTGGTACTTTTCCTTCAACCAAGGATATTTACTGGAACTGACAGCAGCAAGTGTACATTGCACTAGAAGCGGTTTCAAGAAAGCCCCTGCACGGGCGATGCGAGTTGTTTTCTTCTTGTTGGCACTCTCGTTGTTTTGCGGAGTAAGACCAGCCCAAGATGTGAGTTGCTTTGCCGTTTCAAACACGGACATATCGATACCAATTTCGGCAAGAATGCGAATCACCGTGAACTGGCAACCGATACCCGGAACGGTCATAAGCAAATTTATTTGGGGCTGATAAGGAGAGGCGAGTGCAGTAACGAATGATTCGAGATTGCCTTGAAGGTTTTCTAGGTGTTGCATGTGTTGCCTTACAAGTTTGAGTTTGTGGGATTGTGCCGGAGATAACTCGCCGTCGATTGCCTCCTTTACCTGCTCTGGCGTAGCTTTGCATCTTTTGTGTAACAACGGCGCAACATCAAAATCTGAATGCCCAAGCTCAATCAACTTATCAAGTATGCGGGTTGCGCTTGTACCATAAACATCAGAGAAAACATCATCTAATTTGATGTTGCACACGGTCAGACAATTCTGACCACGGTTTTTCTCTGAGGAGTTCATGTAGGTCAACTTGGCATAATAGCGGCACAGTTCGCGCAAGTGCCTTGTTAGTGGCGGAGGGATAAAGCTGGAACGAACCAAGTCGCATTTGAAAAGTTCCGAAATCCATTTGGCGTCCTTCTTATCCGTTTTCTTACCCTTGATTGCCTTGACGTACTTGGGGTGCGTCAAGCAGACATTACACGTCTTTTCCAAGACGTTGAAAATAGGAATCCAATATTTGCCCGTGGATTCCATACAGATATCCTTGCAATTGTTGACTAAAAGCCAATCCGCCAACCTTTTCAAATCTCCTTTGAACGTAGAAAACCGGCGGATTTGGTGGGTAGTGTGGTTTCGTTCATCGGTGGTGGCAATACACGCCACAAGAAAGCTCTTGTGGACATCTATACCGCAGCACACCGGACGAACAATATCAACTACTCGTGACATTGTAACACTCCTCGTTTCTGAAATATTGGAAACGGCAGGGACTGGATGCCCTTTTAAAGACCGGCTAAGGATTGCTCCTTACCACGGAGTAACGTCTTTACAAAGATAAGGTTACAGGCTCTTTCGCCTACTTATTGGTGCTTGAACGGGTCATCCGGTACTTATAGCAATTCGGGCTAACTGCATTCCGTTTCGACACTCACCTCTGCGTACTCTGTAGTTTGCCGTTTCTCTTGCCCGTATTTTGAATCATTATGTATGGTTTATCAACTCATTGCGATTCGCACCCTGTTTTCATCCCTTATTAGTGCCTTTCGCAGAAAGGAATGGTCTTAGCTATGTTAACGAGATTATAATAACTCTTTAGGGCATTGTGTGCAAATTATCAGTTTAGTGTTAATCGTACGGGAGGAGGCTTAGCTTTATGTAATTGTTTGGAATTGCATGAATGTGTTCAACAAGTCCAATTTACCATAACCCCATTGCTTGCTTGGGTATTGAGTATTAGCCTCACGCTTACAGCCCCTTACCAAAAACGACTTTATTCGACTGGTATTGAGACTCACATCATTATTATTAACAATACCCCATTGCAGCATTAAAGCACATGCTCCGGCAGTAATAGCTGTTGCTACACTTGTACCTGTCAATGTTCCATTGCCTGTTGGGTAAATTCCTGCTACATCAACACCGGGTGCTACGAAATCCGGCTTCATAAGCGAATTTCTGGTAGGGCCCCAGGAAGAACTAATGTATAGGCTATTGTCTTTATCATTATATGCGCCGCTAGTAATACTGCTTGACGATGCTCCAGGCACAACAATAGTTGTATAAGGGTCCGGAGTTAAAAATTCGATTCCTGGAGAGACCAAGCCTGTTATAGGGAGCCAAATATGATAGCTTCCATTTAAAATAATGTCTCCATACAAAGTAACTTCCCATATGCCAGGCGTAGGGTAGTAAATTTTAATGTTAATTAACTCAACTGCGGACCCTGCAATTGGGAAGAAATATTCCACTAATGTATTAGCCTTCTCCATTACTAAATTTGTTTCTATTTTTGAGCCGGATTTTGCAACTGCACGCGGCACTACTTCACCCGTTGGCGACTTTAATGATACAGACATTTTATCAGGTGAATTGGTAAATACCTGCATCATAAAGCTATCGGCATTTTCGGGAACACGGATTTGAATATCTTGGCTGGAATTTGTTGCAGATATAGTACCGCTTGCGTGGTGGCCGGCATTACTTTCATTTCCTGCCGCAATGCAAATGCATATCCCGGTTAATTGAGACACTATGGAAATATATTCACCCAGAACAGAATATCTATCATGTCCTGACATATTAGAGCCTAATCCAATACATATTGCCAATGGCATTTTAAGGCTGAGTGCCTTATTAATCATGTACTCAATTGCGAGCATAACATCTGCACCGGAAAAGGCATTTTCCTGGCTCTCGGGAATGCAATATAAATCATAAAAAAATTCCTGTATTCTCCTTAGCTTCACAACAAGTAAATCGGCGTCCGGGGCAGCCCCAATATACTCGGAATTTTGCCTGCCTGCTGCTACAGATGCTAAAAATGTACCATGTCCTGCCGTATCTTTAGACGGAACAAGATCAAGTGGGGTATCTGTTTTTAACGCATGGTTAATCTGTTCATTTGTGTACTCACTGCCAAATAAAAAATCATCAGGGCTATTGCCTTCAATTGTTTGATCCCAGATATATTTTATTTTACTGGTCCCATCTTCGTATAAGAAAGCATCTTTTGTGTAATCTATCCCGGTATCAATAATTCCTATTAATGTCCCACTACCTCGTAAATCTAAATATGGATGCTGCTGAACCTCTGTGATATTAGATGCCTCTAAGCTGGCTACCCCAAGAAGAGTTAATGCTTCTGGAAATAATTCAACGCTTCTTGTGCCTATATCCCGAAATAAATCGTTCGCTTTCCTGCTATCCACATATACCACTGCGCAATCACCACGAACAATTTTGCCTAACTTTATGTATGAAAAATCCTTTATAAGCTCTCCAAAGGCAGTGCCGTCTTTTACATATAGCTGGATTACGTACGGTTGACGCATAAACTCTTCCAAAGGCGTACTTTTATTTGATGGTGTCTTAGCCATGTTTATTTCTCCTTAGGCGATGAATGATTGTTAATATACTATGATTCAATTATTTATTCCGTGATAAGATTAAACACAATCACCGTTTGTTTTAATATCATATAAAAAAAGACATTTTTGGGGTGAGCTTATGAATGAATGGGAAGTTATTGTAAAGTATGGCGGTAATCTTGAGGCATTAGCAGACAAACTTGGTATTAGGGCAGAGATTTTAGGAGATTCATTTGCAATTCTTACAATGCCGCCTGATCACATACAAGAGTTATATCAGCACAAGGAGATTGAATTTATAGAACTACCCAAGAATCTAAACCTCGTATTACAACAGGAGATGTCCCGCGCTTGCATCACTCAGGTGCACCCGCAAGGCAGCGGTGGGTACGAACTAACGGGAAAAGGCGTTATTATTGGCATAATCGATTCTGGTATTGATTACACGCATTTTGATTTCCGTGATACAAACGGTAATAGCCGAATTCTTTATTTTTGGGATCAATTAGGCTCGAAAAACCCACCGAAAGGCTTCTATAATGGAACTGAGTACAATAACAGTCAATTAAACGATATGTTACAAAATCCACAGAGCAATACAATTCCTGCCTTAGACTATATAGGACATGGCACCGCTATATCCGGTGTTGCCGCAGGAAATGGGCGCACAAGTGGCGGAAAAGAGCAAGGCGTAGCACCAGAAGCCTCTCTGATTATTGTACGGTTGGGAGAAAAGGGACGTGAGTCCTTTACCCGCACTACTGAAATTATGCGTGCGCTAAAATACATAATTGACCGGGCCATGTCCCTTAACATGCCCGTGGCCATAAATTTAAGCTTTGGAACAAATGACGGTTCCCACGCAGGAGACTCTCTTTTTGAAACATATATCAATGCGGTAGCAAAGCGGTGGCAGAGTGTAATTGTGGTTGCAACCGGCAACGAAGGTTCTGCAAAGCACCACTTTGGAGGGGTTATTACTGCTAATCAAACGCTGGAAGCCGCATTTACTATTGCCGATAAATTAAACTCTGTGTATCTATCATTTTGGAAAGATTTTTCTGATACTTTTGATTTAGAGTTAATATCACCCGGCGGGCAATCCAGCGGTAAGCTCCTGCCTACAGACCGTGTCCGGCAAATAAACCTTGGTGGTACGGATATAGCAGTGCATTATGGACAGCCAACTATATTTAGCAGAAGCCAAGAAATTTACTTTAAACTAAGCGGTAGCAACGCTGCTATTACGCAAGGTATTTGGAGATTGATAGCTACCGGGCAGAATATTACAGTGGGGGAATTTCACATATGGCTCCCTACAGTAGAAGAAGTGGGGCTTGGTACTGCCTTTTTAACCCCGGCTATTGAACTTACGCTTACATTACCGTCCACTACACCGGATGTAATATCTGTAGGCGGATATAATTCTGTACTTGGCAATGCTGCGGACTTTTCCGGGCGTGGATATACTTTTCGTGATATATATGTAAAACCGGATTTAGTAGCCCCTGCGGTTAATGTATTATCTACCCGCATGGGAGGGGGCTACGATACTTTTACCGGTACAAGTATAGCTGCGCCGTTTGTAACAGGTGCGGCAGCTTTGATGATGGAATGGGGCATCGTTCACAAAAATGACCCATTTTTGTATGGGCAACGCATTAAAGCTTTCCTGCAAAAAAGTGCGGTAAAAAAGCAAAATATAGCACACCCTAACTCAATATGGGGTTACGGTGCACTCTGTTTGAAGGATGCAATGGATTATTTGGTGAAGTACAATGGCTGATACTCTTACTATTTCCACTTCAACGCAGCCAGTCGCATTTAGGGTGGGAAGTAGTAACGCATGTGAGAACCCGGCAATTTGTCCGTGCATAAAATAGTTTAACATCTCATGAAAGGATGATGAATATGCCAGATACAGGTAAACTCCAAATAGACGTTATTGCCGCTGATATTGTAAAGCCGGTAGATAACGCTACTATTCGAGTAACATCAAGAGGAGATAGGAGCAATTTAATAGATGAAATGGTTACAAACTCATCAGGGCAGACGTATACCATTGAGTTGCCCGCACCGCCTTTAGAATTTTCTCGACAGCCTTCAGCCCAAAAACCTTACAGTGAGTATGATATAAGCGTTACTTACGAGGGCTATGAACAGGTTAACGTACAAGGAGTGCAGGTACTACCTGATACCGTATCATACCAAAACATTGCTTTAAATCCTCTTACCAGATATGAAAATGGATGGCCTCAAACAATTACAATAGATGAACATACCCTTTGGGGGAATTTCCCGCCTAAAATCCCGGAAGATGAAATCAAGCCCCTCCCGCAAAACACTGGATATGTAGTACTGCCTGAACCGGTAGTGCCGGAGTTTATTATAGTGCATATGGGGATGCCCACAGATACAACTGCTCCAAATCATTGGGTTCCTTTCAAAGAATATATAAAAAGTGTAGCTTGCAGCGAAATATATGCAACTTGGCCTGAAGAAACGCTTAAAGCAAATATACTTGCTATTATCTCGCTAACCTTAAACCGTGTTTTTACAGAATGGTACCGGGGGCAGGGATACGATTTTACAATTACCAATACGACGCAATTTGACCAAAAGTATATTCATGGGCGCAATAAATTTATTGAGATAACAAAAGTTGTGGATGATATTTTTAATACTTACATTACACGACCGGGTATTCGACAACCGCTTTTTGCGCAGTACAACGACGGGAAAAGGTCAAACAACCCAGGCTGGTTGTCACAATGGGGGTCTAACGATTTAGGGGAAAAAGGTTATTCTGCAATTAATATTCTAAAACATCATTATGGGCAGGATATTTATTTAACACATGCGGAAAAAGTATCTGGTGTTCCCTCCTCTTACCCTGGTACAGCTTTGCGTATAGGTTCTAGCGGGCCGAATGTAAGAACGATTCAAGAACAGTTAAATGCCATTGCAAACAACTTCCCCGCTATTCCCAAGTTGAGAGTGGATGGCGTGTTTGACCAGAATACCAAAAACTCCGTAGAAATATTTCAAGAAATATTCCACTTGGAGCAGGATGGAGTTGTGGGATTTGCTACCTGGTATAGAATTTCACAAACTTATGTTGCAGTTACTAGGATGGCTGAATTGTATTAGTGGATAAGGGATTTTGCCTTGCAAAAAAAGCAAGGCTTTTTTCTTTGCCGGTCGATTTATGCCTTATCTCTTTGAGCAACAAGAACCCTTTTGGGCGTGAGCAAAGTTATACATAATTTCATATTGTTGTGCGTAAGCATTAGTAACATGGACAATCAGTTAATTGATTCGTCATCAGTACTAAAAATATTATGTTATTAGGAAGAGTATGCTTATGATGACCAACAACAATATAATGCTGGAAAGACGAGAACTAATACGCTTCTTCAATGAACTTAGGACTCATCGTATTATAGCTGTATGTGCTCCTGCGGGATATGGTAAGACTGTGGCAGTAGCACAATGGCTTGACAAATACGCCTATGCCAAAACTATTTTTACTGTAGATGAGTATGATAATAATATGGCTAGTTTTTGTGAGCGTTTTTGTGCCGCTCTTCGCACTTGTCAACCTCAAAATAAGACTCTTATCAATATTATTTCTCACGCTTTTTTTCATAGTGCACCCGATGAATTTACTCTGCGTGCTGTTTCTGCACTCTCTGGAAGAAAGCAGACAGTATTTGTTATAGACGATTTACATCTAATTCATAATCGCGAGATATTAAAGCTGTTACTTATTTTTATCAAACGTTTACCCGATAATTTTCAGATTGTTTTAATTAGTCGTAATGATATGCAATATGACCTTTCGGATTTATGGATGAAAGGTCATGTTATTTGTGTTGACATGAGGCGGCTCCTTTTCACAGATAAAGATATAGCTGATTTATATAAAAAAAGGGGTGGTGGAATTACGCAGGAGCAAGCAAAGGACATTTGTCGGCAAACGCAGGGCTGGGCAATCGGTATAAATGCATTTATGCTATCTGGTGGGGAATCAACCGATAAAGTGTATAATTATCTTGATGATTTTATTCAGTCAAACATATGGGAAAAATGGGATTACACCACTCGTGACTTTATGCTTCGAACTGCAAATTTACGAGAGTTAACTCCTTCATTGTGCAATGTAGTGGCAGACACTAATCACAGCGATAAGGTGCTTGAAGCATTAGTATATGAAGGTGCTTTTGTAATGCAAGTGCAAAAGAGTGTTTATCGTTACCATCACTTGTTTCAAAACTTTCTCCTTCGCATGGTTGCTGAACTCGGTGATGAATTTTTGCAATCAATTTTAGATACAGAAGGATATTGGCATTTATCTCAAGAGGATTTTTTTAGTGCTGTTGATTGTTTTATGCGGAGCAAAAATCATAATGGCATAGCTAAATGCTTTGATTTGCCAAAATTCTCAAAGCAAAATATTTTTGTAGCTGATAAGCTTTTCCCCATTTTAAGACATCGAGAAACCTTGAATACTGCTAAAGTATATCCGTATTTATTGTACCTAATGATTTGGTATAGCTATGCTGAAGGAAATGCAGATGAAATGATTTTTTTCATGGATGAATATTATGCAAAACATCACGAGATTGCAGCTAACTATCCTGCTTATGCGCATGAGATAAATGCGGTGCGAATTTTAGATTTTCGTACACCGCTAAGCTCAATTCTCAATGAGATTAATATGCCAAGCGACATGTCAAATTTAGCGATATATCAATGGAAGATAACTATGCATATGCCCTTGTTACATCGTGGAATCCTTGACTCCTCGCAAGTGGCGACTGAAGACGCCGCTAAATATATGAATGATGTAATAGTACCAAAAGTTGGCTGGCTATATGGGTATGCTTCATCCATGTTGGCTGATAGTTTTGTGGCAGGTATATTATATGAGCAAGGACACTTATTAAGAGCTTATGAATACTCGCTAAAAGCAAATGCTGCATTAAAAGCAAGTACTTTTTCTGATACAAAATTTAGTCTTATGTTGATGCTAGTTTGCATACTTGAGTCGATTGGAGAGAGCGACGAGGCAGCAGAAGTCATGAAATCTGTTTTACTGATGATTGAAGAATGTAATGCGTTTCATTTAATCTATAATTTCAATGCCTTTACTGCGCGACGTAAATTTGTGAAGGGTGATTTTACAGCCGCTAATGAATGGATCAATGCACAGCCTTTTAGTGGCCGGACATTGCGTGGAATATACGCTGATTTCACTACATGCAGAGCTCTAATTATGGTTGAGAAATACGGAGCTGCTATTATATTGCTGGAGAAAATTTTGAAATTAGCAAGAGACTTTAATCGGCCGCTGGACATTCTTGAGGCACAGATATTATTGGCAATTGCTTATTGGAAAAAAAAGCGGAAATTTCAAAACGATGCACTGAACTATTTGGAAAGTGCCGTTTTAACGGCTTATCCATACGGATATGTGCAAATGTTCGTTAATGATGGAATTGAGCTTGCTAGTATGTTGTACAAACTAATTAAGCGTGTTGAACAAAGGACGATACAAGAAAAGAAACACATAAACTTCATAAAAACCATAAATTTTATGGTCTGTGGTAACAAAAGTAGTGATTTAACAAATCGCTCGGAGGAAAGACCTCTAAAATTTACTGATAAGCAGAAAGTAGTTATGAATTTGCTTAGCCAAGGCAAAGTGCACAAAGAAATTGCTGCAAGCTTGAATATAAAACCATCATCTCTTCGTTCCCACCTTGAATCTATCTATAGTAAACTTGATGTAACAAGCGCAACAGATGCAATAGTAAAAATGAATGAAATGGGGGTTGTTTGGAATATAAAACAATAAAAGAGATATGAAATCGTGCGAAAATATTAGAAACTACCCTCCATAGTCCCGTTACAAGCAATAATAGGTCTGATAAAATGAAGGTGTAGAGCAAATTGTACGATTTGATCCAATTGCTCACGTCACTTAAAAGGCGATGTGCTTTCCGTGAAATACATACAGATATAAAAAGGGCTCCTCCGTTTGTTTGTGCAGAGCACTTGCCTAGCAAAGAAAAAAACGGCTATTGTCAAATAATAGCCGTTAAGAAGATTAAAGGTTAACTATCTTATGTTTCATTAAGTTTTTTTGCTGCCTCTTTAGCCTTTCTAATTACTATAGAGGCAGCCTTTGTTTCTTCTTGCTTTGCCTTTTCCTTTTTCGCTTCATAAATAATTTTTCTTGCTTGCTTCTGTGCCTCAGTTAAGGGTTTTTGTTTAGTATATGGTGGTTTTTTGTTAATTTTTAGCACAGCGTCATTTGGTATGTCTTTCCTTACTCTGTTAAACACGGACTTTATATAGTATTTTCTTGCACCATATATCTCTAACTGTGCAAAATGTGATATAAGGCGTTCAAGGTCAATTTTACGTGCTTTAGACATAGTAAGTTTATTTTCATCATATGGTACCCCGTCAATTAAAATAACGGCACGGGCAAGTTCAATGAAACTGCTTGTCGTTGTTCCTTCAATCTCTTTTAATGCCACCTGGTTAATTGATACCGTATATTTTTTGTGTTTTCGCTTCCTGAGCTCATTCGAATTGTTTTCACTTGCTTGCTCGATTTCATCAAACCTAGTATTTTCAAGGTCTTCCACCGTTGTGGCCTCCTTTTTGCCGACTTGTAAATTGTAAGCAATCAAACTCTTTTCTTGTAAAATGAGATTCATTCCTCTATATTCGGCAAAATTGAAATATACAAAATTTTATGAAGGATAAAATCTATTTATTACAAGTAAGCAAATAGAATATTCGCGCAAACTAAAAGAGAAGCGTTCTTGCGCTCTCTTTTTTATGTTATGTAAGAGCCTATAGCTCCTTGCAGATAACAAAAAAGTTGTTTGGACTAGTATAGCGGCAATACTACAAATGCACAGATTAAAAAAGATGCTATATACTAGTCCATATAGTAAATCAAGCTTGAAGGGGTATATTATGTTTTCTTTTAAAATAAGAGCTGTTTGCATTGAAGTAGGCATGGATTTTGTAGAGTATTTACAGTTTTTTAATCCAAAATATAAGCAGTATCGTGGGCATAAACTTAAATTTGATTTCTCACTTCAAAATACATTGAAGATTAGTGAAA
>Ga0131853_10021136_pt1 | contig 11817 bp, 8 predicted proteins | sample TergutLab28metaG_FD_92764 | JGI IMG/M metagenome (GOLD analysis project Ga0131853, IMG submission 92764) | Labiotermes labralis P1 segment gut microbial communities from Petit-Saut dam, French Guiana - Lab288 P1 (version 2) (version 2) | ecosystem: Host-associated > Arthropoda: Insects >...
AAAGCTTATCTGTTGATGTAAGGAAATTCAAAACTGCCTTAAAAGGGTTTCTCTTGGAAGGTTCATTTTATACTATTCAAGAATATTTTGACTGGGAACTCATCAATAAGTAATGAATGCTGTCATTGTGATTACTTTACTACTAAATTATCTATTATTCAATTACTTTAACTTTACTGTTACTTATTGTTAACTCTCTCACTGATGTATAATTACATTGTGAAAGTCTGTACTGTTGTTTATGTGATTATATAATTATCCCGAGGTGTCTTACAACACCTGCATACTGTTTGTATGTTACTGTTTATTTCATCCTATAACTGAATTTCTACTTTGTAACTGTGTTACCCTTTGCAATTATATTTCTTACTACTGATTGTGTTTATTAGTTTATGCTTATATTTCTTATTTTGTAATTTGTATTTCTTATTTTATAATTTTATTTCCCATTTGTAACTGTAGGTTACATTTACCTTGACAAGTTCAATATCCACCTTGTATGGACCAACTGAACACATAATAAAATAAATAAATAAAAATAAATATGGAAAAACAGTAGCTGGAGACCCACACAGGACAGCAGCGAGCAGACATACTACAGCTGCACCCCCAGGATAACGCACATTACAGATACCCCCTCCCCCCCGTGCCCCCTATAAATAGCATATAACAAACATCACAGATGCTGAGATCTCACCATCGTGACATATCCATACCAATCCTGTAAAGCAATACCACCATACTTTCAGATGTAAACCTGACGATGGCCACATTAGGCCGAAACATGTAGTTTACTTCATTCTTTATTAAACATCTTTTTAGATATTGTTGTGTTATTGACTGATACCCACACCTATTGTTTTTCTTCTAATACAGTCAGAACAAATGCTGTTAGCCTGCCCTGTACCATTTTGTCTGTCTTCTACAAATCCTGTTAATTTTGGAATTTGATCATAATGTAAAATTTCTTCAACTGTTTTATTGTATGAACAAATGTAGTTTGATGTCCTATTCCTTGCATACACTTGTGTTTGTATTAATTTTTTCAGTTCTGTCCGCCAGTCATTCAGTACTATAAGATAATATTTGACATTTGTACTTAGCAGTAAGGAAAGGTTGTACAATTTGTGCCATATTTGGCAACATGTACAATTTCTATATTCAAATGCTCTTATCCTGTCTTCCTGTATCCAGCCTGTAAGTGACTGTTTTAATTTAAAATACAGTTTTAGTTTATTCAGTATTTGTACTTTCTTGTGAATAAAATTTAGGTTTCCTGTTTCACCAGTTGAAATATATATTATACAATAAAAAGTTTGTAACTACACACAGAAGTGCAATCTGTGTTCCTGAATATTAGGAACTTGGCATTTATGTCTAACGAGTCAACATTTTTGTCTTGATGCAGAATGTCGCATTATCTGCTCTGCCTGAAGACCGGAATTGGCACGCACGGATATTCATAAATAGGCGAAAGTAGTTTATGAAATTATTTTAAATTTTGTATGTAATTACTAAGTCATGTTAAGTGGGTCCCACAGCATGACACATCTTGCACTGTAGGTGTAGGAAATGATCTCCAGGTATGGATGCTAACTGTGTTACACTGAATGAGCAGTGCTGGACAGCCAGGTTAGGATGGTCTCCCAGACTTATTGTAAAATTTTAGCATGTTACTGGATGTGTCGTAGATCCCCAGACTTGAATGGATTCTTCGAAATGGCGTATGCAATGGAAAACAGAAGTGGCACTTGGGATATGCAATGTCAGTAGCCTCCATAGTGTGAGTTCTTTGAAAAAAGTGGCAGGAAAATCTGCAGTGTATAAGTTACATTTAGGTGGGACAAGAGTGGAATGAGGTCATTTGACAGGTGCATATTTGCCTATGGCAAAGAGAGCTAATTGTTGTGTCTGAATTAGACTTTATCACATACAAGAAAGTGCAGATCCCATTGGCTGTACGGTCTAAGGTGTGGGTCTGTGGCCACTCACTTGCTGGGAGTGGGTTCCAATCCTGCTGGGGGCATGTGGATGGTAGTCTGTAGTGGCTGTTGTGTGTTAGGTAGAGGTCTCTGTGTCAAGTTGATCACTCATACAGCAGAGTCCCACAAAGTGTGATGTGTCTGAGTGTGATTACAAAGCCTTGATAAGAGAAGGTCATTGCCCAACAACAGCCATGGGGTGGGGGGGGAGTTAGATCAGCAGTTCATAGAATAAAATTTTTTAGTGATAATATGATAAAATATATAACAATAACTGTTTGTGTGTTACATTGTTTTGAATGTTATTGCCAAACAGAGGAATACAGTGATGACAACGGGGCCAATTTCTGGAAGGAGCAGAGCAAGAATTCAGCCACTTTCCTATGGACAGACATTATCTTTACTCTCTAGTTTTAGCAAAACTGCTGTTGTGGGACATATTTTGCACATGAAGCCTGCCTCTGCCAGCAGTTGACAGTCTATATTTCTCCTACAGTTCAGCTTACTTAGTTTCATGGAAGAGTCTCTGAGTGTTGACATCCAGATGTAGAGCAGACTTTGCATATTTTGAAGATATCTTGCAACACACATCATAGGTCTTGTCATTAAATATTGGAATACTGTCTCTCAGTTTTTGCAATGAATGTTGGTTGTTCACACAAACCCTTGTCCCTCAGTGGTCCCTACAAATAACAGCCACACAAATTCATATCTGGAGATCTAGGAACCCATAACTTAGTAGAGAATGATTTTAAAATTAGCACAAGGTAGTGTTAGAAATTTATTTCTTAAAAAAACGCAGACCCTATGATTTGGCACTAGCTCACTGTGCTCTGGACTCAGCCCTTAAGGTTATGCAGAGGAAAATCTTAAACTGAATAGGAAATTTTGGAACCACAAAAACTGTTGTTCTCTTTATATTTCTACTTAATGTTGACTCTTCCTCATCTGAGTACACACCCATCCCACATCAAGAAATCCATTGGCTATTGATTTTTAAAACCACCTACTATATTGTGCATATTATTTCTATTATATGGCATTGTTGTTGCAGGGTATTTTTTACAAAATACTCTTTTCTCCAGAAAATATTTTGGACAAGCACTGAACTACCCTGTATGAAAGTGAAAGGATAAGGCATATGTCACATTCAAGCACTGACATTATGAAACACTCAGCAGACTGGTAATGCTAAACTAGCTCACATTTCCCTGCTCTCAGTGTAATGATTAAGATTATGCACTACATAAAAATGTTGTGAGGTTATGTCACTGTGAAAGTAGAGAGAGTCTACAACTGACAATTGGGAACAAGATTTTTCAGAAAATGGATAATAATAATAATAATAAAGTTAGAGCAATAAAATTTTCTATACCAAAAAATCTAATAGTCAAGACTACAAAGTTCTACATCACAATAATTATAAGTACATTTGAATTTTTCCCCTGATGGGAAAGCACACAGTCTATATGATCATGTCGTGATATATGGGAAATAGTATATTAGTGTTCTTCATGTCCATTCTTTCATGGCAGCTCAAGGAGACACTGTTGATAAGTAAATCAGCAGAAAACTGATGGAGTTATTCAAGCCCAAGAAGCTAAACAATGTGGAAGTTAAAAAGAAAAGTATCGGGTTAACATCAGAAACAGATTGGCAGCTTCTGGAATGCTGAGATGGTAATGTGGACATCAGCAGGGCTTGGAAAATGTTGGAAAGAATATCACCATTTTATCCAAACAAAGTGTTGCTAATATTATTATAGAATGCAGCAACTTAAGTAATGAATTGAGGAAGAAAGTATAAAAACTTTTGGGTGAAAGGAAGTAAGCTATATTGCAATATTTACAAGAGCAAACAAGAAGTCATACAGGCTACCACATCATGTGGATGTTAGTGGCAATGAGGCAACTGAAGCTGTTGCCAGGGATGTCACTCTACAGATTACCTTGCACCCACTTAGGATCTTAGAACTACCCTGCATCACAGTATTATGGTCATACAGCAAGGGAACTGGGACCATATTTGGGTCAATAAAGTATGGGCAGAGGAAGCATTTATGCATCTGGCCACCCTGCATGTCATGACAGAGTCAGCTATACCAATATGATGAGGCCAGCAGCTATCTGGTAACTCACCTTCCCTGTGTGCACACTGTAATATGTACCTTAGTGTAATCACACTTTAGTTGATTGTCCAAGGTATATTCTCATACATGAAGGGGTGTAACTGCTGTGGATAGTGTATGAAATACTGCATGGTAACCCTGAAAATTTAAGTACTAGTCTTTTCATGAGCAATTGACAGTTGTCATTTTACGTAATCCTTATTTTGATTTTAAACTTTAAGTGACGCCTACAGAAAAAAAAACCCCTTTAATGATAAGGTGCATGAATTTGTAGGTTGGTAAAAATAGCTTCAGCAGCCAATGTACCTATAAATTCATTATTACTATGACTACTACTACTACTACTACTAATAATAATAATAATAATAAAGTTCACACTATAAGAGGGAGTAGAAGTATAGCTCTAATCTTTCTTTAACCTCGGCGCTAGATAGGGTGGGTGGTCAACGCCATGCCCCGGTCGCTTTACCCCCGGTAAAGACCCGGTACCCACTGTATAGGAGGCTATGTGGGCCCCAGATCCATTCTGGATGGGTACAGAAAATCTCACCCTCTTCAGGATTCGACCCCTGGACCATCCAGCCCGTAGCAAGTCGCAATACCGACGGCACTATCCCAGCCAACAACAACAACAACAACAACAACAATATTAATAATAATACTGCTTCTAGAAACTTCATTTTGATGCTGCAACAACAACCACAATTGGTTAGGCTTTCTTTTGCACGCTGCTCTCATCACTAGGAATTGCCAAGTTATGTGCAATCTACAGTAATATGCACTTGTATGTCTCTCCTGTTACTTAGAACATAAATTAGTAGTTTAGTATTTAAGGATTTGCTCTGGTTGCTTGTATACACACACACACAAACACACACACAATGGCCAGTGATTTTATGTAAATACTGTGGTACTCTGTGCTCTAACAGCAGAAGTTATTCCCAGCCAGACATGTGGTATGAAACTAAGTCTGTATTTACTCTACACAGAATGACATTTAGTGTGTAGTATATATAGAAAGTCACCTGGATGGTATATACAGAATGACAGTATATATAGAAAGTCACCTGTATGCTATATACAGAATGACAGTATATACAGTTATTGTGCAATGGTTGTACTTTTTCAGAAGTGCGTTCTGAGGGTCATTTGGAGGAAATAACATGCTATAAACCATAAGTCACATGGTACCATGAGAGAGTGAAGTGAAAGTGTATCATATCAGTCAGTTTTCAGTTAAACTTTATTAACTAGGTCACATTTTTAACAAGACCACCTTCTGACTGCATGCATGATGCCAGGTGACACTCCACTGTGTCATTACATGAGTATGTTCCACTACATTCCTTATGTCAGGACATGCTTTCATCATGCTCTCCACTAGCTGATGTCTTGATCCTGACTTACTGCTGTCGTTAATCCCGGGCTTCATACGGTCCCAGAGGAAGGAATATGACAAGCATAATTTTAGTGATGGAGTTGGGTTTGCCAGCTGTTCCCCTCTTTGTAGCCATCTGCCTTGATGCATTCTGTTCACATTCTCATAAACTCTCCCAAAATTTGGAAAGGCTCTGTCATGTTGCATTGACATTCTTCACCTTGTCGCAAGAGGTCTATCTTTAGAAATAAAACTACAAATTCCTGTTACAAGCAGCTGTTAAGCATCGCTCAATAAGATGTGTCCAAGTAAATGACTTTCTAGTATTCCAAACCTTTCATTTACTAGAAACCTTTGCACTACTTTATTTGGAAAGAATGAGAATTGCTTATGTTGTGAGTACTGTCATGTGTAAATTGTGTGTTGTCTGTGAACAGTAGCTATTTTGTCAGTGGCTTCTGTACCAATCAGGTAGACTACCAACACTCTTACTTTCAGTATCCAAATAAGAATATCTGTCTGGTCCCTGCATGGGCAACAGAAAGTTTGCTAGTGTCTGAGCTGGTAGTATACACAATATTAACAAGTCAGGCATTTTATCTCAGTATTTAACCAACTTAATGCACAAAATTTGTTTCACAATAAGTTTTATTTCATGCCTCTACATGTTTCAAGCATATGTGCTCATCATCAGGGGGTCAAAATTGCATTACACAGCCTCTGGTATCATCACACCTAGCATTAAGTTGGTTAAATACTGAGATAAATATACTGAGATGCACGGTCAGCAAAACGTCAAAAAAGTCAGGCACTGTTTTGTATAAACGTAAAATTGAGGCATGTTCACATAATTACTGTTGTCGTGGTAAAGCAATAAGTGTTACATATTCTGACTGTGTATCTGTAGCCTTAGTTATTCAGCTTGCAAAGCACATGTGCCATATTGTCATCTGTGGCCTGTCTGGCTGCACCACATTTTTCCACATTACTTCAAAAACGGCACAATTTTCGGAAAAAAAAGTTACTGAACATAGAATGTGTGTTCTGATTTTCTGTGCAGTTTTTGTCTGAAACATTTCTCATTCTAGGAAGAATTAAGGGGCATATTATCATAAATGTGTATGTATCTTCATGTATATTACCCTTTATTATTGTCAGATTTTAATGAAACTTAAGTGATTTCAGGCTTGCGCCGCAAAGTAGATGATATCTGCTGTCTTCTGCTATATTACGCAGCATGGAGTGGTAATTCCTTACCGACGTTTCGGGACAACATGTTGGTCCCATCTTCAAGGGTAAAAAAATCTTGGCTTTCTTGGATTTCTTGATCTTGGAGGACGAAGTCGATAGGTTGTCCCGAAACGGCGGTAAGGAATTACATTACGCTGCGTAATATACCAGAAGGGCGCAGTTCTTATTAAAACTTGAAGTTTCTCTAAAGATTTTCTAAAAAAAAATCTCAAATATCGTATTTCATGAAACTCCGTCAGTGCGTGCCGAGTTTTCCATGCAGACAGACGGACAGGACGAAGCTAATATAGTCTCTTTTCGCAGTTTTTTTTCTTAAAGTGCCTACAAAGATTTTGAAACTTAATAACACACTGGACCCATTTTAACTAACCTTTAAATAAACAAATAAATAAATAAATATATATATATATACCACAGCACCAATATTTTACTGGGTAGAGTATTAGCTACTGTGATTCCTGTAGGCCCATATTTGTAAGTCAATATATTTTTCTACTGATGAACCACTTAGAGGGTCGAACTATATTGGTGTTGAGTTGTGTTTTCATCTGAGAGGCACACATACAAAAATAAATTGTCCTTGGCGGATTTTCTGTATTTCACTTATGTGAATACAATAAACAGTATGGATTCAAGCCTACAATCAGCAGTTCTGATGATGGACCCCCCACAATCTGATGTATTTCTTTTGTACATTCTTAGCAAAGAAACGCAGAGAAAAGCGAGATTCAAAACACGAATTTATTCTGTTAGTACTGTAATATTGTACTTCTGTGGCTTGAGTTTTGGATATGAAAATACGTTGGGTATGTGCTATGAAATTCTTTATCCGGACATAAGTGTAAGTGTTCAAAACCCAGCCTGAAATGGACGGCATTTCCAGATGTATGAAATTGTATTATTAGCTTCTAATGTAATTATAGACTTTTCAGTATATTGTCAAATTAGTGCGCTGTTGAGTGCAGGGACTGGACAACGATATTTTATGGAAGTTTCAAGCGCCTATTTTCAGTATAACCACTTTACTTACCAGATATTATAGCACTTTCTAATATCGGCGGTCTCCAGTCTGAGCCAGAGTATGGGCTAAGCAAGGCCGCAAGGAGTTAAACATTATGAAGTGCTATAGCTCTTAAATAAAAACTTTTAATATCAGAAAATGCGTCTTTCTGTGATATATATTTATTTCGTGTAAAAATTGTGGTAAAATTTTGTACGTAATTTTATGTGGGGGTAAGGAGCATGATTTTAAACACGGCCTTCGGCGCTCAAAAGCCTTTTTCGGTAGAGGCTGATGTTTACGTTTCGTGATTTGTTTAGTAACATTTTCGATTTGGACACGTTAAGCCTCCAAAATGCATTGGCTGTTTTAATAAACCTTATGTTTCAAGTTCCACTGCAATAAAAACCACACACATTCCGATCCGGGGAATGTGACAACCACAACCGCCTACTGTAGTGTCTGTTCATCTAAAACAGCCCTTACAGACCTCACTGAACTTTGTTGCTCTTGCAGTTGTGTTGTCCACTGAGACATATGGGTAAATTCTTTTGTTGTTCTTCTTAAATTAATTCTGAAAAGAAGAATTTAAAAGTACAGTTGACACAAACTGATTTTACTCCATCTTGAAAGAAAGGCGAGTCCCATGTTCACCTACAGTTTACAGTTCACTACACTGGTGCTGTAATGAATAATATGGAATCTTAACAAGTATATTCCAGTGACGTTTATCAGTTCAAATGCTGACAAAATGAAGCTATATCCTTAACAAAATGAAGTTGAGGTCAGTCCCTTTTCGTGAAAATTTATAGAAAGCCGATCATGAAAGTAACTTCTTGAAACTACATCTGCAAGTTGAAAATTATATACCATCGGTGTTCCGTACGTACGAAATTTCAGCAGTATGGTTGCCTTGTGAACAGTCACTCTACTTAGGCCTACGTATGTATCTTGCAGTAATCGACGAAGTGAGTCTCTTGGACTAATCTAGAGCCTTCTTTAGACAAATCAGAGTGGGTTTTATGTCAGTACACTCTGTGAATTGTGTTTCTGTCTACCAGCAACGTACCTGGCTTTGATATATGAACGTTGTGGGTAAATATGAAAGATGGCTTAACTTGTAATAACGGACTGGAAGCAGGCGATTGTTCTTATCACCATCTTAGAATAAGTTTTGAAATATTAAGGAAAAGACGGAAAACTCAAGGGTACTCGGAAGCGAAGCGGGGATTTAAACTAAACACGCGCTCTTGGCTTTAATTGGTTAAACACCCTTCGGTACGTCACCTCCGCAAACTAAACACTTGAGGCTACAGTTAGGGTTATAGGTGCCTTCTAATAATGGAGGTAAATTTAGAACCCACAAGAATATTTGAACAGAAAATGCAATTAATTTTGAAGTAAATATTTGACTCACCACGCAAACACACGTCCACATACAATTTAAACATCCATATAATACAATAATGTAAGGGGAATAGTCTAGAAATATTTCGAAGTCTGTTATTTGTCGAACGTGGATACACAATGGCGGGTACTGACTATAAATTTCGCCATGGTGGGTTGTCATTTTATCGGCAGTACCATCAGATACACTTCATCCACGGAAGGGATCTTTTTGTCTGTAGCACTTTCAGCACCTCGGTCAGACTCCCTGGAGCCGCATATTTTGCAGTCAGTGGCTGCAGACAGTTGAGCAACGCTATGAGCCAGCCCTGTAGCTTCACGTCACCAAGTTTTCCGTTATTTTCTCAGTCCTTGCTAGTTCGGACGGCTCAGTACCTCCCTCACGACCATGACGGCGGCGGGTTGCCGCGAACGGGCGTACGTCAGAAGGCCGAATCGAAAACGGCCATGGATTGAGAGATGTCTTCGTCGCTCATACAGGAATCCAGAAATTCCTCCAGTGTAACGACGCCATCTTTGTTTAGATCCATCTTCTGAAAAAAAAATAAATGGAACAATATGAATGTCTTACTCAGTTATTATACCAACTACTGCACATATATAAATTTTATATATGTAGAGTAGTTGGTATAATAATTGAGTAACTCAACAACATGCACGGTGTAACAACGAAAATAAATATGAATGTCTGTTCAGTCGTGGCTCAGCTTTATTCCGACAAGTAAATAAGCAAATGCTGAGGAAGAGGCGGCCAAGGTACTGGTAGGGCCACTCAAGTCGGACAGCTTTAGAGGGAAATTCCGGACAAAGAGAGATACTCTGGTTCTCTGGTTTGGGGTTTGGGCTTGGGCCTGACATCGCCACCTAGTGAAAACTCACTCGTAGCATAATTCATCATAACGAGCCTCTGTTTTTATAATTATCGGTCTAAACAGATGTAGGCCTAAGGATTACTTACATTTTCGTCATTATAACAAATTGCTATACTTCACCCTTTTGTAGATATAATTTAATTCCGAATCATTTTCAAACTTCCAGAGGAAAGAGTGGGTTTCTTTAAAAATTAGATACAAAAAGTGTTATGTCTTTGAACTTGATGGAAGGCATCACGATGTGCTAGGAATATACTAAAACATTAATTAATATACGTCAAGCACAACTATTTATTATACAAGGCTACATGTTTCGACCTCTTAAACGGGTCATCTTCAGGCCTTCTAACAGATTGAGTCAACAGATGCTGTGTACATGTTGGGATCCCAATATGTTTACACCTACTGGTTTTATGTATTTTACCGATGTAAACATATTGGGATCCTAACATGTACACAGCATCTCTGGACTCAATCTGTTAGAAGACCTGATGTTGACGGTTTAAAGGGTCGAAACATGTAGCCTCGTATAATAAAATAGTTGTGCTTGACGTATATTAATTAATGTTTTCGTGTGTTATGTCTTTGTTAAGTGTTAGATTTCTCCTTGCTATTGAAACTTTTGTTTCATAATACTCTTTATTGTATCTGTGAGTGTGGGTCAACCCCTTGTTAATGATCTCAGAAAAACTACGGTTCTAATTTTATTAACTTCTGTTAATGTCCAGACACATTCTCAAGAAATGAAACCCGAGTTCACCTGGAAGATGCGGTCCACTTTGTCTCGCACTGTACTTTCCTCCACGCACGGTTCAGTAAACTTGCCCATGAGCTCGTATATGGCTGTGACGATATCTGTCATCTCTTCACGAGTGATGAAACCATCACCGTTGATATCATACAGAGAGAAGGTCCAGCGCAGCTTCTCGTCCAGAGAACCTCGCGACAAGATAGACAGTCCCTGCACGAAGTCCTAGAACATTCGACAATGATACGAGGGCACAGTCTTCCATCACTTTTAGGCGTAATGGATGGGAATGGACTCATTTTTAGGTACTTAAACGAACATCGATATGGTGTTACTAGAAGAGGAGAAGGAAGCAGAAGGACATATGAGACCTGATCACAAAAAAAAAAATAAAAAATAAAAAAGGAACTGTGCACGGGCTGCGAGAGAGTTACAAATTTTAAATGTTTTTGTGGGTTACTTAAAGGGTATAAGATTAACGGATTAAAGACAGGCTCTGCCTAATGAACTGTTTCTCCTTTGCAGCTACTGAAAACCACTTCTATGAAATTTGGTATTGGTGTTACATTAAAAGTTGATGAGAACTTCAAATCAGTATTCAGGAAAACGAACATTGACGTCACACTTACAAAGTACTGAGCAAGGTATAAAATGCAGTGTCCTTAGTATCGACAGCTTTCCTTTAAAGAATTTTAACATCATGCATATTCAGCAATATACAGGGTGACTCTGTCGCTAGAGGCCGCAAACTATTGTCTATAAAAAATTATGTTATTGAGATAATGACTTGAAAATGTATATACAGATACCGGGAACGATGCAAAACAGAACCTGCTCATAATCGATGCTGAAACTGGTCTCTTTTCACATCCAAGCACACTTGAATGCGTTTCTCCAAATTCTGGAATACTTTTCCCAAAGTGTCGAGGTTGACGGCTTGAATCTCTTGGCGTATAGCGTCTTTGAGTTGTTCGATTGTGCGGGGTGTATTTTTGTACACTTTGCCCTTCAATAGGCCCCAAAGAAAGAAGTCGGCAGGCGTTAGATCGGC
>Ga0131853_10021139_pt1 | contig 11815 bp, 8 predicted proteins | sample TergutLab28metaG_FD_92764 | JGI IMG/M metagenome (GOLD analysis project Ga0131853, IMG submission 92764) | Labiotermes labralis P1 segment gut microbial communities from Petit-Saut dam, French Guiana - Lab288 P1 (version 2) (version 2) | ecosystem: Host-associated > Arthropoda: Insects >...
CGTCCTGATCCTGCTCGCAAGCTGTCAGCAAACCTGTATGTATTGCTGTGTGTACAGTGAAAAACTCCTGATGATGGACAGAGGAACTGTCCGAAACATGTAGAGTTTTATTCCAAAAATAAATTTGTGAAATCAGTGCATCTAGTTGGTTTTATTATAAGAACTAAGATCAATCTTACTTGTATTTAGAAACTTAGTTCGTACCGCGCAGTAAACACCTTCCGTCTCCGATATAAAAACGAACCAATTCTTGCTGTACAGGGAGATAATCGTTTAATAGTCCGGACTACACTCTGTGAGGGCAGAAGACAGAAATTTTTATTACTAAAGCTAATGTATATAAGGTAACCAATAGGACTTAAAAAGCGTTACCAATAATTCAGACTATTATAATGGGACATCAGGACGCCGGCGTCCGCCACATGCCTGACGAAAACATTTCAATGCTACATGTCACTTTATGAGCAGAACATTTCCACCTTGAAAGTCTGCTGTCTTCTGGGGTGTGGCGTTGTGTACCAGAACACACGGCGCCACTTTCCATTCTTCATATACACCGCTGTGAAAAGCTCAAATCTGACGCTTAACTGGTTCCTGTATTGGATTTTCGCCTTTAAAACACTAACACAGCGAGAGACAGAGACTGTTGGGGAGGGGGGACGACGACGACGACGACGACGAAGAATTGCCACGTCACTTGACTGAGCGGTGTCATGTGACCGGGTGTTCATGGAAAAAATTCGTTTACCTCAAACTTCAAGATGTTATCACATTTTGTGAATCTTCAAACGGGATATTTACGTGGATGTATGTATGCATATCAGACATACCATGAGCAGTTTTGAAATGAGGTGCTGGAGAAAGATGAATAAGGTCAGATGGACCGAAAATATGACTAATGAAGTAGTACTGCATACAGTCACGGAGGAATAAAATATCCTTCGTACAGCAGGACGAACGAAGGCTAGTTGGATTGGTGACATCTAGCGTAGAAACTGCTTTCTAAAACACGTCATTGAATGACGGCTAGAAGGGACGGCAAGACGAGGAGGAAGACAAAGGCAGCTACAAGATAACAGTAAGGGAAAGACAAGGTACTGTAAATTGAAAGTGGAGGCACTAGATGGCACTATCTGCAGAGCAGGCCTAGGAAGAGGCTATTAATCCTTAAACCGCTAACGTGTAAAAAATGGTGAGCTCCTAATAATGCCAGCAAATGGCAGATGGGATTTAACTCGGCGTTTAAAGGGTTAAAACGTCGTTAGGCAAACGTGGTGGTGGTGTGGGATGGTGGTGGTGGTGTGGGGTGGTGGTGGTGGTGGTGGGGGTGGTGTGGGGGTGGGGTGTAGGGTGGGGTGGTGGTGTTGGTGGGGTGGGAGGGTGGGGGGGGGGGGGGGTGGTGGGGGTGGGGGGGGGGGGGGGGGGATGAGGGAGAGCATGGGTTCCTTTTTTATTCTGAAACATCTCGTTGCATTATTCTACATCACAAACAACTGAAATACACCACTGGATGGTGTATTTCAGTTGTTTGTGACACAGGCGCTTCACAACTGGAAAGGTGCTAAATATTTGTGTGTTCATAGCTTCAGGAAAAAAAAGGGCACAATAAACCTAGCCACACATAGCACACCACACACCAAACCTGACATCAAGTAATGGCATTTCAGGGATTAATGAGGGATTTTCTGCGGATGAATACCTTTTACTCTGAGACGTCACACGTCCACTGAGAAGTAGACAAGGTTTTCTACTACACAGGACATGCATGGAGCCTGCTCATCTAGCATGTACCCAATGAAGGTTCCAGTTCACAAAATCCAGTCTTGCTTCACAATCTATGTCGCGGTGTTCGTAAACTACGACTGTATCATATGGATGCAAATGCAGCTGTTTTAATACATTTCATATTGATTACACAGGTATCCATACCCTATAAGCAAGTCAAACCAACGATTTTCTTGCAGATGCCTCAAACCTAACACCAATTTTGCCCAATCTTTCTTCAGTCAGCACATTTTCTGTGTTCTCTTATTGTCTACAAGGGAACCTGCTGCTCAAAACCTTTTCACACAACCGTACCTTGATAATTTAACATTATCCATATTCTGTGCAACAGATTACACAGTATTTACAAGTCATCCAACACCATGTGTTGATCAACAGACAGCAAAGGGATATAACCCCCTCACAATGAAAATGTCAGAAATGACATACACATCTCTCTGCAACTAAGGACAAAATTACCAAGAAATGTAAAATACCTGTAAATTATCTTCATTTATACATCTTTAACCACATTTTTGTTCAAGACATTATATTTAACTCCATATATGCACATCTTTGACAAGATTTATGATAAATGTATTCCTCAGTAAATGACCCCTCTACAGTCTGTAGATACTGAAACATGTAGGAGGAGCATCAACAAATAACAAGTAGTTATTTATGGTAACATACACAATTTGTTGGATTAAATACTCCAGCATAAATTGTTGTTCTGTTTGGAGCAGGCAAATCATATTTAGTAGGCATATGATAAAAAAAGCACAAAATACTCCAATGCAGTCTGCATAATGGCTTCAGATGATTCAGGGACAGCTGGCAACATCTCTGATAAGCAGTATGGGAATAAGCCATGAGTGGGATATGTGCATTCATAAGCATTGTCACAGGAAGTGCCTAGCAATCACTGGCATTGAAAATTATGGCACCATACTATTCAATCATAACAGTAAAGTTTTCAAAATTAGCACATGTACAGGGACCCTTCTCTGGGGTGTTCCTAGCAGAAAGCTGCAAACATGTGCACATTAGCTTCACAACTGTCTGTCCATCTGAATGTCCACAGATACCAACCTGAGAACAGCTGAACTGGCTTTCAGTAACATTCATGTACTAAATTTTGTCAGCACATTCCAAGTTTGGTTCAAATTGAACAAAAATAATAAGCACTCTACAAGAAGACCTGCATGCACTTCTGCAGACATCAGGCCGGCACAACCTGTCTGAAGTCACTTATATTCTAAGATAAAAGAATAAAAGACTGTCAACACAATTAAAATGAACTAATTATTTCCTCGGTAATTAACCAACTTGATGCACAAAATTTTTGTTTTACAATAAGTTTATTTCATGCCTCTACATGTTTTGAGCACATGTGCTCAAAACATGTAGAGGCATGAAATAAACAAAAATTTTGTGCATCAAGTTGGTTAATTACTGAGATAAATATACTGAGATGCAGCACGGTCAGCAAAACGTCAAAACATAATTATCTCCCTTTTGTTTTTTATATTTATGGATGTTCCCAGCTTGATTAATGACAGTAATTTTTAAGTTAGTAATTCCATTGTGTTACTTATAAGACAAAAGCATAAAATATGGTCAACACAACTAAAATAGTTCTGTAGATGTTTATGTTCTTTCACTTTATAAGTGACACACCAGGATGACTAACTTAAAAATCACTTAATATTCATCTGAGTGAAAAGTGTTTCAAAAAGAAGTTGCACCGAAGGTACAAAACTAACACTCATGCCCACTACATTCTTCTTATAAGCCACACAGTTGCTTCACATAAGTAAATAATCATCACAAGATGCTAAGAGAGGCAATGCACCAGAAATGTGACACCCTGTGTACATTTTAGGGCTTCTCTGAAGTGGTTATCATGTAGACAATAAAGCAACAAATGATAATTCAATATCTTAAATGTCATCAGCAAAATCTGAAGTAGCCTCAATACAATGCAACAAAATACACAACACTATAAGTCAGACTACAGAGCTCAGATGTCACATGACAAACACTTCTTATTGGCTAAAATATGGGACATACTTACACCTCAGATTCATCAAATATTGCTAAATGTAGTACTACACACATCATGCCCTACCCCACTCCTGTAAAATAGTCAGTCAGCTGATGTTGTTCAATTGTATACTCACGTGGCTCGGCATGTGTGTCACACAGGTTAAATCTCTATTTGGACATACAGTACACACATTCCGGAATGAGGAGTTCCTCTTTCCAGACAAAAGAGAGATGGAATGGTGTTACAGAACAAGAGTTGTAGTTAGAATAGTCACCATTATGATGAAAGTAACTAAAAAACAGCTATTACTTTGTATAATACTCTTTCATATACAAAACATTACAAAATTTATGGTGCTGATAATATTCTTGCCATAATGAAGACATTTTTATGAACCACACTCATTCTCCTGCAGTTCCAATGTATATAAACATATCATGCTCCGCCGCATGTGCACACAAATGCCTCTCCTGAACTGTGTTTGCTCAAAACACATCTTGTTGCAAGTGCCCTTATTCTATTTCAAAACAACAATGTATTCTGTATATTATACATTGAGTTGAATAAAAGTGGAGAGGGGTGGGAGCAGAAAGTATATGTGCCTAGAACTGACTGCTGTACCTTTCAAGTGAATACCAAATGGGAAAAGAGAAGGACAGAGATGGCCATAGCCTCCAGCAGTCCTGACATTTTTTTTAACAGCAAGGGAAATCATGAAATCTTCATTTAGGATAACCAGTTTCTGGACTGATATTTGAACCCTGGACCTCCAAAATAAAAAGCAGGGATTAAAAACGCAACAAGAATGTGCAATGCTGATTACACCACATACAGTGCAAATACCCAACGTGATGAGGTTAGTGTACCTACTAAACATATAACACAGACAATGGAAAGCCATGCAGAGGCAAGGAACAATGCACAACATACATGAGGTAGGGAACAGCAAATGACATACCATGACTGCCGGTAACAGATTTTCGTGGTAAGTCACACCAGTAATTTACAATAGTTCCATCAGGGGTCAACCTATATGGTGGGGCCATGGATCGACCCCAAGCTTTAGTGTGACTGTTCACTGAATCTTTCCACTTCTTTGGCAGCGACCCTGTCCGAGTGAAACTTCTCTTCTCTCTTTGACGCACGCAAGCCACATCATTTGGCTCATCTGTCAACACTTCCTCACATGACTGCAGCATTACATCACAATCACCATCCTCAATGTCACCGTCATTGTTAGTCTTGGCAACACTGCAATCGACCTCCTTTTCTTCACATGATGCAGCTTCTACGCACACTTTCTGGCCACCAGAACCGACATTGTTATTGATACACGATGGACACCATTTCACCCTTTGTTCACAGACTGGACTGGCGGAGGAGTAGCTTTGTGTCATGCCCATGCTGGGTGGTAACATACGTTCAGTGCAGCTGTGGGGCAGGTCACAATGACAGCGGGGAGCAGTACAACAAGAAGTAGTAGTAGAAGAATGCAGGCAAAACTCGAGCTCTACGGACAAAGAAGAAGCAAAAACAGAAAATGAAAAAATAAAAACATCAATGATCTACTGTATACTATGCACAGGATATGGAACCAGGAAGTCACATACTAACAAGCCATGGAAGTATGGAACTTACTGTCAAATGTGCAAACTCACAAACTACCTGACAATTCAGGACAGTTCCCCATATAAGGGTCAAACACATAAAGATAAAATTTTTTACTTCTGTAAATATTCTGTTTGGCAGATTCCAGTTCCATGTGTTTCTGAGTGCTTACTCTCACGGCATCTGGTATTCATCTTCATTTTGAAACATAATAACATTTATGTGGGGGAAAAAAAGAGGTCTGTGGTGTCATCTGTCATGAGCATTCTGTCTGACATAATGAATACTAAACACAAATGCGCAATTTTGCTGAGACCATACATCACAGATTTTGTATCACGTACTTCTGACATTAAAAGTTACAAACACAAGCTTAGGAAAGCTCTGTTATATACTACAAATTTTACCATACTCATTGTAAGTTCTGTATAAATGGAAATTACATACAAGGAAATGAATCACAAAATTGTATAATTAGTGACTAGCAATTTTTGTTAGCAAACATCACAGACTAAAGCATTTCAAAGACAGCAGATATTACACATTTTTTCTAGAATACCCAATTTTTTCCTACCCTATCAAAGACTGTATAAATCAGTGTACAGGAACATCAGAACACACCCAAATCCAATTCACATTGTTATTACTGGATTTCAGGCCTTTCCCCATAATCTAATAATCCTTCCTTAGCAAGGAAAGTCCAGGAATAGGGTTTCAACTATTTCTAGCTGGCCCGTGTCTACAAAACCCACACTGTTCAAAACAGTGTATGAGACACATGAACAGAAACCCAGTAATGCTAAACTGTAGTTGGAATATTGTCATGTTTTAAAAACTTTGGTCTACTGAATAAAACATACATAACATAAATCTTCTGCAAGCAGCAAACATTTGTTCATAAATGTTAATTCACAAAGCCTGGACAGCCTTCTGCCTTTATTAAACATAAACGAAACACATACAAATTGCAATGAGAGGGAAATGGCCCACAAAAAAGCAGAATCCTAATTTGGATGCCTGAAAAAGACCTCGCATATTTTAATACCGTATTAAACGCAGCACACGTAACGTACAGCTTAGAAACAAAAAATATCAACTCAAAAACTTGCCATCTGGCACCTAGATGGCATCCTGCTGCACACACTGGCCACCACGCACAGATACATTTATCAGTATCACAGAATGATGTCCAGGCCATGCAAGGCACTTTGAGTGCTAGCATTTCTTGATACAAAATCTAAAGTGACTGTACAGCAACAGTTTCTTTGTACATACTCAACAGATTCACTGAACAAACCACAAATTCTTCCCTGCAATTCTGAAGGATGGTCATATCTATGAAGAAAACAGTATTTAAAGACCTTTTGTGAGTGAAGAAAGAGCTAACAAAATCGATTGTTTTTACAAAGTCTGCAGGGATTTTTCTACTGTGAGTTCATTAAGAACATCTATGTGCCTCTGCTGCTAACACAACTATAACTGAAGATACGGAAGACAGTGCCCTATGCATAAACTGACCACAATATTTTTCCAAAAAGTGTGCCAGTAAGCTTGAGGTGGCCCCAAAGGAAGAAGTCAATTGGGGCAAGGTAAGGGGAATGCAGTAGCCAGGTAATAAATCCCCATACCAAGCCACTAATCATGAAATGATGTGTCAAGATTCCACACAACACGCATACAATGAGTTGCGGCATCATCACACTGGAACCACATGCGTGTGTTGCCTACTTTCCTAGCAGCCATACCAATGTTGATTTCTGTACAAAGGAAACAATTCCAACCATGTTCTCTATCTCATATTGCTAAAACTTTATCCCCTGCAACCCCTAAACGTATGTAAAAAATTATTCTGTTCAACCCTGCATGTTAACAGGCTTCCACAGCCAGCAACAGAGATGGTCTTCCAGCTTCTGACACCATGTAGGGCTGTACGCAGAAACCAAGGTTGCTGCAAAATGCTAGTGGCAACCTACAACCCCACATAATATCAATCACAGATGACAACCACCTTTTACTTCAGTAAGTTATGTAATCGCTGTGGAAGCACCATGCAGTTTATTTACAGTCTACAAATCACACAGTTCATGAAACTAAATACTACATTTGTACTGTACAGTTCGTGCACTTTCCCTTTACTGTGAAATAAAGGAAAAATAAATGTTTGTGCATATTTTACACATTCCTTCCTCTAATATGAAAAACATTATGCACAACAAATACCATCCTAAGTGTGAAAGTGACAGCAGGCAGACAATGCGACTGACATGGTTCAGCAAACACTGATCCTTTTACATGCGATCTGAGGCGCAACCTTGCAGCATGCACAATAATACACCGCACCAGCAAGACAAACATGTGACAAATGACTTTGATATAACTCCACTGAAACAGTCCGTATTCAATTATTCTTATCTACATAAAGAACAGCAGCTCATACATTATAGACTGTCTGTGACGGGTGCATTTTAAGGGGGTGAAAGAAACCTGCAACACTTAAATTCCTTTAACAAGATTCATCTATAAGATATTACAGTAAGGAGCCATGAATAACTTGTCCTACTGATGTCCAGATAACACAGCCAAGTCAAGAATACTGTACAAACAGGTAACCATATGAAAAAATAACGAACACAAAAATCAGACCTCCTGTTCAGTTTTCTACCCTGAAGGGTGTTCAAACACAACAGCTGGCAGACAAAGTAACCTTTAATATGGATAATACATCACTGAATTTCTTGGCAACTATTTTACATACAGTCCTGGTAGAGAATGAAAGACTTAACATACTGTGGGATGAAATTTTTACTTGCTGTCCACAGAACAGTGCACCAAATGATCAAAATTAAAAGGTAAAGGTAAAGTGATCCCGTTACAGGCCCGGTGTGAACCAGAGGGTGGGTAGAGGTATAGCTCTACTCTTCCATTACCGCGGCACTAGAAGGGGGTGAGTGGTCAGCAGCACGCCCCAGCCGCACTTTACCCCCGGGAAAGACCCGGTACCCATCTTACAGGAGGCTGGGTGGGCCTCAGGGCCCGTCTGGACGGGCGGAAAATCTCGTCCCCACTTGGATTCGATCCCAGACCGTCCAACCTGTAGTCAGTTGCTATACCGACTGAGCTACCTGGCCCACAACTGTATTAAAATTAAGCTTAAAAAAACAGGATGGAAGAGTGTGGAATGGATTCATCTGGCTCAGGATAGGAACCACTTGTAGGTTCCTGTGAATGTGGTCATGAAGCTTCAAATTCCATACACTATAGGAAATCTGACTAGTTGAGAGACTATCAGCTTCTCAAGTAGGACTCTGTTCCTTGTTACTAGTTATGGTGCTGCCAGTCACTTGCAATATAAAATGTCAAACGGTTGGTTACCAGTAAATTATAAACTGAAATGAACATGGAAGGAAGTGATTGCATTACTCTGGCATTTGTCACATGTGATTGAGGAAAACCAGGAAAAGCCTGTCAGAAAAACCAGTGCCCTGACTACGATCTGAAGTAGGTACCTGCACAATACAAGGTAGAAGCATGTCCACCTGAGCCAACTGGCTTGGCACAAGACGGTACGCAAATTCGGTCTGCCGTTTATATGCCAGTTTTAACACTTACAATATGAGTTGGGTCAAACTGCACAGACAACATTGTCCGCTGCACAGACAGCAGTGTCCGCTGCACACCGGTATTTTCTCAGTTTGCAGCCTTGCAACTAGTACGACAAACAATATTCTTTTAAGCATCCTTTATCTCAATCTACTGTCCATATTTCCAATAAAAATAAAATAATTCCCTCACAGCCTTTTTAAACCAAATGTCATGTCAAATGTTACATCAAAAACTGTTTTCTTGTTTTTCTATAACTCCTGGCTATTATCTTTGTTATCTCAAGTTTCGTTCTATTAATCTTCTTAATAACAAGTCATATTCCTGTAGGCCACACATTTCATCTGCATCCTTTCACAATCCAATTAATAATGTCACATCCCCCACATACCTGCACAAAATAAATTCCATCCTATTCCCAGCTACTTCTACCTGAACTTAAACATGTTCTGAATTCATGAGTTTTGCACCCTGCTTTTCCATACATTAAGCAGTATCAAATTCTTAAAAAGACCAGCTGTCTAACCCTTCCAATTCTTCATCTAACTACCTCAAAAACTCTAAATTTTACTACTGTCGACACACGTACAATTTTATCCGTAACTATCCATACTGTTACCAGGAACTGATCCTCCCCTTCACTCATTCCCACCTTATCAATACCAACTGCATCCTCCATAATCATTCCGACATTTGCTCGTTTTTCCAACACCAACAGACCTCCAGATTCCTCTGTTTCACTATTACTCTACTTTTTTAAATAATTTCATTACCTATCAAGAATTCTTACACTGCCTAAAACATCATGTGACTCTCTTGCGAGTCATGCAGTAACAATGTACTATCCACAACTCACATTCTTCAAATATAAATATATATACATATATAAACACACACACACACATATATATATATGTGTGTGTGTGTGTTTATTTATTTATTTATTTAGTTTAACTTGTGAACTTACTCACTGTTCTGTCTAAGAATCGGAAGGAATATTTACAATTGCTGCCAGAAAATAGTCGTCTTACATCGTTTTGTTCATGTAATTACAGTATAAAACGCAAGGTAGCAATCAATACACAGTAAGCAGAGACAAGATACATGCAAACAGCAGCACAATGAGCACACATAGCAACAATGAACAAAGATCTCTACCTTCAAGCTCGCAAAATAATCCAACATTTGTACAGCAATATATTCATATTCGGAGCATCAGATTTTTTTTTTAAATCCACATAAGAATTAAAAAAGAACTGAGACTGAAGAGGGTCATACATATCTACTTGCCTGACACAAGGGTTAGAAGTACTTCGTGCCGTACTGAAAAGGATAAGAGGATGGTTTGGCCTGCATACACAAACACAACTGCATATGACTGAAAATGTTCACTGTTCAACCACCTCCACACCATCCAAAATCAGTTTTTGAACAAGTTCACCAAAATCACCACTGTGTTTCTTGTTACTGTCCAAATAGCCTGGACAGTATGGTTCACAACCCTCTCAACTTACATTCTTTCAGACAGCCACAAAAATCCCAATGTGTAAAAATCATGTAAGATGAATACAATTCAAAACAAAAGGGCAAAGATAAAGTGCACACAAATTGAAAGCAGATTTCAGAAGTTTGCAAAATTCAGCAGTATCAAGATAACCATGCTTCCTCTCTATGTCAAGAGGGGTGGGACTGACAAAGGTATACTGTGTGCTGTACGTGTAGCACATCCGGACACACTGAGACGTGTCAATGTGTTGCATTCAGCCATGTGGTGGAAATGGGTTGCCAGTGTTAATCACAAGGCTCAGTTACAACAGGGTGAACATCAAGTTCTTCTGCAAAGGCAGCAATGAAAGCTTTAAAATCCCCAACACTGTGTAAAGAGATGAAGCACTTAAAATGTCTGTGTACATGGTACAACTGATTGAAAAATTGTAAGGAATCCCTACAATGTGAGAAGTGCAGTGGCTTGCCAGCAACATCACGGAACGATAAGAATGTAGCCAACATTCACATAAACTACTTTTTATATTAAAGTTCTGGATCAAATGAGGGATGCTATCTGGCCATCAAAATGAAGGAACAATTGGAAACTGCACAACGTGCCTTGTCATAGCTCTCTCGCACTGCATCCGCTTTTGGTAAAGAACGAAATTCCACCCATCCCTCAACCACCATATTCTCCAGATCGGGCTCCATGCAACTCTTGGCTCTTTCCATGAACCAAGATTGGGCCTAAAGGTCTTTATTTTGTGTCCACAGAAAATATTCAACAGAAAACAGCAACAGATCTCACAGTTGTACCAAAAGAGGATTTCCACATACGTTTCTATGAGCAGCAAGACTGCTGTAGCTAGTGTCAATATGCAGAAAGGTGGCAGTCAGGTTAGGTTTAGTACACATACACTTTAGTACAGGAACTTTTAAATCCTCCCATATAAAATTCAGATTGTCCCAGTCTACATATAAGACAGACATGATTACATTTGGGGTTACAGGTCTAACCCCAAACATAAACTGATCAGTCAAGTTAACATACTGACACATTTTGACAGCTGTGATCAGGTGGTTTCAAACACTTCTACATACACCTCAGCCAAGTGACTATGAACCAAAGCTGAAGAACAGCTGCAGAATCATGTAGAAGTTCCATGATGGAGCCATTTACTACCAACTTTTCAGAGAAATGTGCAGCCTCAAACTTCTGGCCAGAAATAATCCTCAAGGTGGAGGCTGCATGTATGTCCAAAGCACAAGTTTGTACAGGATTATATGATGCCACATCCCAAAGAC
>Ga0131853_10021141_pt1 | contig 11814 bp, 6 predicted proteins | sample TergutLab28metaG_FD_92764 | JGI IMG/M metagenome (GOLD analysis project Ga0131853, IMG submission 92764) | Labiotermes labralis P1 segment gut microbial communities from Petit-Saut dam, French Guiana - Lab288 P1 (version 2) (version 2) | ecosystem: Host-associated > Arthropoda: Insects >...
AGAAAACCCCACCCGGACAGGGGGGAGGGGAAAAGGGGGGGGGGGGGGGGGAGGCGAGAGAAGAAAAACAGAACGTACGTCAGCGGTGTTGAGGGAGTTCTGTCCGGAACTAAAGAAATTAGAGCATGCAGCAATAATATGCAAGACCAATCGCTTTCTAAGTATCTAGAACTTTAAATGTAATCACACACTAAGCGAATGACGCACATGGTGCTGTAAAATATGGGGCAGAACGCTTATAAATGGACTGCAGAAACACTTTGAACCTCTGAAAGCCACGTGGTTACTTTATCCACCACCACGTTTAACATTAAAAATTCCTACATTCTGTCCACAGAGTACTTTTTTTTCCCCTAAGGTTCGCAGAACAAACAGCTAATATTTCCATATTTAACATTAACCGAGACGAATTATGCTTACTATGCTGTACGAACTAAATATTTAAATATAATTTAGGATAATCTCAGTCCTCCAAGAGGAAATTTGTGGCGGACGGGGTGGCAATGGAGCAGGCTCTTTTCCGAGTACTTCGGTTGTACCCTGTCAGTATCATTCCATCACGGCACCACACTCATCTTCATCTACACGTTGCTCTTACCAGACAGACAAACAGGCGAAGCTTGGGAACCTCCCAAAAAAAGCGATGTTCTGTCAGATTTTGGGATGCGATGGAAAGAAAGGAACTTCCTTCCCTACTCAGTCCTTAAAAGCTTAAATAGTAAAACTGAAATTACTACAAAACAATGCAATACTGAGTGCGTGTAACTTATTATACGATATTATATTCTGATCAAATTAGGCCTAGTGTAGGGAAGAGGGCAAAAACGAGACTTTAAGGGAAAAGTTTATATGAGTAGTAAAGTGGTGAGAAGTGACGTGCTGGGGTGAAACCGCAAGTAAAATATGCGTGGGAAAATATACTAGAAACTATATACAGTACTTTCTTACCCTGGTGTTGTTTACCTTTTCAACATGTTGTATTTTAAGATGTCTTGTGTGTATTGTTGTTAGTTGTCTTGTGTGTATTGTTGTAGCTGTCTTGTGTGTATTGTTGTCATCTTATGTGTATCTGTTGTACTATGTGTGTATTGCTGTTTTTACTTTATATGCCGGACTGTTGGCTAGAAGTCAGTATTCGGAAGGTCCTGCGACCGGCCACCTCGACACAGGTTTTTCCTGGTTTCCCTGTGTCTATAAGAAAATTCTGAGATGGTTCCCGAGATTCCAAGTTGTCACTACAAGCTTCCCATGTAGCCCTCCCGACTTAAATTTATTAGTAACCAATTTCATGTTTTGTATACATGTAAAATAACCACTGCCACCGGGTGACAACCCAATTGCACTTAATAATAATAATAATAATAATAATTATTATTATTATTATTATTATCATCACTGTATTTTTAACACTTTCACCAAACTTAAACTTGGACCCGGGAGAGCAAAGTCGGTGACCTGGGCGTGAAGTTGACCACTCACCTCCATCTAATGCCGAGGTTAAGAATGAGTGGAGCTAAACCACTATTCCCCACACGCCTTCCTGGCGTGGGCAGTGACTTTACTTTTATTAAACTTGTATCATTAAAAACTCAAAATATTAAATGTGTTTGTAAAGTACGCTTCACGCCGCAGTACATCGGCCACTCCCCGTTCTCATCTCATGGACATGGCTGCCACATCCTGCAACTCTGGCAATTACTACGTTGAGATCGTCTGGACTGTGTCCTTTCATCCGAATGAGTGGAGTGGCGCACTGATGAATTCCTGAAGTGAGAAGGTAATGGGATGAGCAGGATTGTTTGAGTCGATGTCAAACGCACAAAACGCCCAGTCTCTAAACAGGATTCGTAGCCGCGACAAAATGAGCTACTCACGTCTCTGCCGACCGCTTTACGTACATAAAAACTGAGGGTCGATTTGCAGACATCCACAGAACTGGTAAGGGAAACCTACCCTTACAAGAAGTCGGACGCCTAAGTTGTTGCGTGCTTCCTAGTTTAATTAGCATTGCTTTCTAAGCGTCATATATGATATATAGACGTATTAATTAATTACTTTAAAACTTGTTTATAATTTAACAGCGGCGCATGGCACCACAGACCAATTTCTCCTGCTACGTTGTCAGTAGGTCAATCTGAAACTGAAAATTTTGCACGTGTGACGTCTAGATGAATATATACAGTATGGTATCTACGTAGCTGCCGATCCCAGTGGCCGCGGGCATGGATGTCTTACTCTTTTAAGTGCCGAGTGCTGTCACGCAGTGGTCTCTGCGATGGGCCGATCTTTCGTCCAGAGAAGCCCTACCGAATGTGATCGTGAAGCACCGATAATGAGGAGGGCCTGGTCCACCAGGGGCTGCTGGGCCATGGGGGCGGGAAAAAATCTATGTAGCAGTCGGATGGCGATACAAAACTGATAAAACCGAGGACCGACAGCCGCCTAAAATAAGCGACAGTGACGTCGTGAAAATGGGTGGGAAAGACCAAGGGACAGCGACTAGACTACGGGATGGGCGTTCCGGAGGGCAAGAGAGTTCTCTCTACAAATCGTCCAGAGTGGCTTTGCCCCCGAACCTCCTCTTTAGTGGGTACCGCCGTCTTTCGCTGGCGGTAATGCGGGTGCTGGCCGTGAAGCGACCATTCCCTCCACATAATGCCAAAGTTAAGAATGGGTGGAATTATACGTCTACTCCACCCCGTATGCCTTCATGACGTATAGAAGTAACAAAGTTTCTTCTACAATGTCAAAAACTGTAATGAAATCGCCAGTACACCTCTAATCACAGACCAGCTCAGCTAATGATGCTCCTTTAATCAACAACATACCAGTGAACAGGCCTTTAAAATATGGATAAATGCCTGCGAAGCCAGAATAACAAAACATCGCCACCTACCCTAGTACTGCATAATCATACTGCATCGATTTACCAGCCTATACGGCGTCACATCGCAGAAGAAGGAAATTTTCATCAGCAGCACTGTCAGAACATGAAACCTCGCACCCACGCTTGCTTTCACAGGGCTCAAACTGTGATACAAATCCTTAGGCAGAGTGAGTGCAAAGTCCCTGTGCACTTTTGTAAGAAGAGTGCTGCACTGTGCTGGAAGCAGGTAAGTCCCATCTCTACACTTCACTTTCAACACTTACTGAATTCGTAAGTGCAGGACATTCATAGCGACGTTCACTCTAACTTACATTCCACTTCCAGCAGACGCACAGGAACTTTTCCCCCATCCTGTATAACGTTAACTGCTGCGTTACAAAGTTGTTGATCTGCAAGGGACGCAATCAAAAATGTTCAGCATCACCCTAAATGTTTGTTTTTGGCGCGACAGCCCTCAGTGGGCCAGGGCGTCCTCATTCACGATGTTTCTATATCACACACAACGACGCAACAAAGTCGGTAGGACTTCTCTGGACGAGTGATCAGCTCGTCGCACAGACCTCTACCTGACAACACAGACAACACTCACAACAGACAAACGTCCATGCCCCCGGTGGATTTCGAAACCACAATCTCGGAAGGCGAGCGGCCGCAGACCTACGCTTTAGACCGTGCGGCCACTGGGACCGGCAGCCCGAATATGCTAGAAAATGAGTTTTATACTGACAAAAACAGCACGATTCATACAATACCCAATTCACGTTGCACAGCCCCACTTCCAGGAACAACGGATGAACTGGCGAACATTCATTCATACGTATCTCCCACCAACAGTAAACTTCGCGATAAACATCACACAACCAGTGCGCAGGGTACGAGCCGTGACGTGACACCACGACCTGAATAGCGTGATTTCCAGCTATTTTGACGGGAAATATGATTACTTGATCGATGTTCAGACTTTCTGGCGTCAGTCAGGCTGCCCGAGCTAAACAGTCCCTCCCAAAATACTTGCCCTGAAGACAATGTCACTGACCTTTCGATCTTGATGCAATACAAATGACAACTGCAAGGAATTTCAACACGGCTGCCAACTGTTATGAAACAAATAACGGGAAAAGGAAAACATTCACGATATTTCTATGTTCATTACAAAGGATATTTCAAGCAGTTTTACATACGCTTGTTTCAGCACTAACATAGTACGATTAATGGTTGATGAAGTACACAATATAATCAAATTTCCTGGATACCGTAACGCTAACATATTTCATACTGAATGTAATTACGTTCCATTAACCCTTTAAAGACAATAATGAACATGAATTATACTTCGGTAATAACTTCGTACGGCGCAGTAAACACACTCTTTCTCGAATGTACAGTACAAACCAAACACTTTTATGCTGTACAAGAAAAGAATCGCTGTTTCGAAATCCGTATATAATACAGGCGTAAACTCCGGGCTTAAACGTTACAACTCGAGGTGCACGCCGCAATTACTACACAATAAAGGGTAAAGGAATTCTTCAACAGAGGGTTACATCAACTTTATTTATGACCCTCCATAAAACAAGCTTCATCGCCGGTCAAATGTGACTAAAAAAATTAGAAAAATTCCAATCATACATTTCTCACATCAGCAATTCAGCAAAAATTCGATGAACAGTTACAGCGAAAATTAAACATCTATATGTCCCAAAATAAGAAATGCCCAAGAAATATTCGTAGAAGTTTGGACAGCCATATTAAGCACACAACAAACGTTTAGTCGCTAATATGAGGTCATAACTTTAAGAACGTCTCCAAACACCAAAGCGATGCGTCAAGCTGACACCAGACCAAAAACAGTAGGTGGGCCTACAGGAACCCTGGTGCGTGAGCAGTGAGTACAATTACAGATAAAGCAAAAAGTACACCGCTGCCCAGTAATTAATCCATTGGCTTAGGACGAGTGTCCCAGAATGCTGGCTGGTCCGCAGGAGGTCAACGCTCCGTGGCCCACCTGTCCGATCGGCTTTGTTGAACAAGGCACATGAGACCGTTGTGAAAACTGCCGTACCGCAGTGTTACTTAGTACATGGAAGGGCAGTTAAATTCCAGCACCACCGCAGTGTTATTTAGCACATGGAAGGGCAGTTAAATTCCAGCACCACCGCAGTGTTATTTAGCACATGGAAGGGGAGTTAAATTCCAGCACCACCGCAGTGTTATTTAGCACATGGAAGGGCAGTTAAATTCCAACACCACCGCACACGGAAGGGCAGTTAAATTCCAGCACCACCGCAGTGTTATTTATCATATGGAATGGCAGTTAAATTCCAGCACCACAGTGTTATTTTGCACACAGCATGGCAATTAAACTCTAGTACTAAAAAGTTACTTTAGCACACAGCAGGACAATTAAATTTCAGAACCAGTGTTACTTTGCACACGGCATGGCATTTAAATTCCAGCTACAACCAGTTATTTATTACACAGCATGGCAATTAAATTCCAGTACCACAGTGTAATTTTGCATAAGGCAGAGCAATTAAATTGCAACCGAAGTACACATTGTAAATATCTGTCCGTATCGGCAGCAAAATCCGGCCACAGTAACAGCAATACAGGGGACTTGAGACAGTAAACTCCATTAACAAAGATCAGCGGTCCATCATTTTGAGGACCTGCATCTAAATTAAAACAGAATTCCCCGACTTCTGTATGAGAACTGACAAATGATGAAATGAAGGCACTGAAAATTCACAGAAGTGCTGAAGCTGTACCTCAGATGTAGGTAGGCCTACCCCGCAAAGAGATTCATTACCAAGGGTTTGCCAGATGCATTAGGGTAACCGGGACAAACTAATGTTACTGTCTGGAGAAATGGGTCCAGACACAACCAGGTGTTCCAAAGCATCACATGTTGACTTACAAACAGGATCTAATCCGTTCGTACGTTGGGGACTTCCTGTATACAGAAGCTCAGTTCCTACGCCAATAAGAACATTGCGTCCATTGCAAAGATAAACGGGTTATATAATATATTATATACCGTCAGTACACAATAACATCAATATAGTAATATAATGTATGCAACGGGCTACACTATGGTTACATGTTTCGTCCGTAAACGGTCATCATCAGGCCAATAAGGAACATTTAAAGTACAGAAAGGTAGTAAACTTTCTGTACTTTAAAAAAAAGTTCTTTATTGGCCTGATGATGACCGTTTATGGTCGAAACATGTAGCCATAGTGTAACCTACTGCATACATTATATTACTATATTGATGTTATTGTGTACTGCCGGTATATAATATATTATACGATTGTTACTGCACAACGGAAGGCTTCTGTCAAAAAAAAACGGGTTATTTTATAATAATAATAAGCGAATAATGTTACCATCACACATGAATGGCAAAATGTGGTGATTCTGGATGTTAACAATGGAAGCTAATCGGCTGATCCTATGAACACCTGATGAAACAATGCCTTGTGTCTGAGTTGCATACCGAATTTGCAGCTAATCCGTGTGGGAATGCACGTACAAGTACGCACACACACAAAACACAGGCGCACAACCAGCAAGCAGCGAGTTTCAAGCAGACATCAAAATAATGTAATTTCCCTGCCCCACTGACATATTAATGTCATTGTTGTTATATTATGGCAAATAAACTATAATTTGTGAACAAAATGAGTTATAAATTCTTCGGAAATAATATGAAGGTTTCGGCGCCGTCTCTGTAACTGTCCGAGTTACAGCGTTTCACACACAATTTGCACGGGAGTTCATGGACATTTCCACACCAAATTTCGCACCTCTAACTCCCACAGTCCGCTAGCAATCACCATCAAACCTAAAGATAAACCCTCGTGCGGCCGCCACACTGTACAAAAAGAAACACGTAAATGCATACTTTCAAGAACTATTAACAGAAATTTAAGGTGCCTGGACAGCGTTGTCGGTATAGCGACTGGGTTGCGAGAATCCCCGTATGGGCAAATATTTTCTCTTCTCCAAAACGTCCAGACCGGCTATGGGACCCGCTGGGCATCATATTTCATGGGTTCCGGGGTTCTTTACTGAGTGTAAAGTGGCCTGGGTGTGGTGTCAACCACCCACTTCCATCTAGTGCAGAGGTTACGAATGAGTGGAGCTATACGTCAACTCCCCCTATATGCCTTCATGACGAGGACAAAAAAAAAACTTTGGTCATGCTATTACTAACTGCAGGCAGTACTGATCAGGCTGTCAGCAAGTACCACTTCGAATCCCGGACGGACTACCGGTAAGGATGTGTAAGGCATCCTGGATCTCGCCAGTTTATCCAAGCGAATTCCGGAGAAGTACCCTGAAACAGGCCACTTTTGTCTTACGTGATTTCAGACTTCCAACGCAGTGTAAATGAGGTCTCCGATCTTCTGGGTTACTGCGCAATGTCGATTGGTAGTTACAGACGTTTCGGAGCAGCCTATCGCACTGGACTACTTGACCCTTGCCGATGGGACCGCCAGGATGTCCCGAAACATGGGAAACTACTAATCAGCGCTGCGAAATATCCCAGGAGAGCGAAAGACCTCGCGACTGCCTTACTCTCCAAACGGCCACTACAACTTATCACCGATTCCACACAAAGTGTGCAGACAAATTGTCCTTAAATTACCCAAGAATCCGTCGATTTTGTCAGAAAGGTGCGCCACAGACCTTAGACCTATAGCCGAGCCTTACAACATTCTTCAGAACAGACCACGAAGACATTTCCAGTCGCTTCTAACTGTTTTACGACACTTTCAAACCTAAATTTAGTTTTCCGAAGGGTCAGTGGACTTGAGCACACATTAAGTATACATAGCTCACTAACTGGGAAGAGCAGAAACCCGTAAAAATGACAGGTTGGACACGCCTTCATTACCCGCAGTTTCATCTTAGTGTACACCTGCATCGACCCGAGGACCAAGCTGTCCTGTAACTCCAGTCAGGCGCCTTAAGCAACATCTAGCCCCGTTCATGGCTAAACTCGTAGACTCTCAATTTAAACACCTACGTTTCAATATATATGTGTTGTAGTTTCGTGTTCTGTATAATTATCTTTGGCTCCTGAATCTTACTATGCATGACGAGCGTATAAATCTTGAATTCGATTTTGAAAGGTCAAAATCTTGAGCGCTGGGGAACGCACGCAACATTGTTAGGTCCACGTATTACACGCTTCACGCTTTAAGCTCTCTGTATGAAGCGGCGATTTTTTGGAACGCATCCTACATATATTGGAGTACACAGCCATTGAAAGCCAAAATAACGTTGTATTTTCAACCAGTCTAAAACTGCGGTACGATACTTTTTGTGGAGTGAAGACAAACCCCTGTATCTCATCTCCAAGGGAGTAAAGACTGCTGGATTCGAAGGACGGCAAGGGGTAATACAGCCAGAGAAGTCGGCATACGTTAGAAGGAAAGGCAAACCGCTACCCTTCATGTAGCAAAAACAATGAAATATCAACCTGGCACATGTGCCTTTTCACCAATGCTGGCACGTAGTCATGGACTTTTGCTCACTTGTACTGCCCATATTTTTTTTTTTTATTATCCGGATTTTTGTTCGTAATAAACTGCAGAGCCCGCGACGGAAATAGGAATTTCGGTACTATTAAAAATAGATTCGTATTCCGTGTTCCATCGTACAAGTATTTTACTTCTGTGCGTAGTCTACGAGGTTTATGTAGAGGGCTTGACGTGTGTCCAGCATTTTACGGCAGCGCACGCTCCCTCCTTCAGGAGCCCATGCTTCTCTCTACAAAAGCCGTCTGTTGTTTTGGCCACTGTGACCGCCTGCGAACGACTAAAGGTGGAGCTTGTCATGCAAAGGTGTGCAACCTTTGTTTGGAAAGCGGCCAAGGCCGTTATTGTGGACTGGTTTGCGGGTCGAATGTATAAAACTCACAATAAATGGTATACCCAACCGCCCATAGTGTCTAATTTTTACAGTATATAATTTCAAAATGTGGCCCAAGGCCGCATAACACAACCCGGCAAGCCGCGGGTTGTACATCCCTGTTCTATTGGGTCAATACACCAGCCAGAGCCCAAGTCGGATGGGACGATCACGAAACTATTTCCCACACAGACCAAACATTCTGCCCCAAATAACAAGATTACTTTCCACTTTTCATTTGCTTATTCTTTTCGCTTCATTTACACCGCCTATTTAAATGAAATTACATGGTACACAGTTTCCGTGAAGACATCGTCTTCACATTTCGTGGTACAAAGGAGAAAACGAGAAACACCCGCACCTCAGCTGGGAAATTACAGCAAGTTTACTGTGAATGAAAGAAGTTTCTCCGGGGGGGGGGGGACTTTAAACGACACTACACATTATGGGATCACATTAGCTTTCATTAAATTTTCAATACAACCTAAACGAATTGTCAAATCTTCTACCATTCACACAAGTTACTAGAGCATTTTCACCAGCATAATGAAAAATGCCCACATTCAGTTCCACGATGCTGAAGGCACGAGTCTTGTTAAAGGGCAACTCATAATACAGCACGTAAGGACACAGTATGTTAAATACGGCCGGAATATTTCAAATGAAGTTGTATATCTTTACGGGATCCACATATATCTGAAATCACTGAATGTACGAGTCGTATCTAACGAAACAGACGACCATCATTTGAACAACCACCGCCGTGAATACCTGGAAACTACCAAACAGACGAAATTCGATTTGAGATTCAAGCAAAATAAGACCCGAACCTAACAGAACTTAACAGATACCAAAACTAAAACTACTCGGTAATTTAATGTGGGTACCGTCTACAAAACTTAACGTAATTAAACAACGGGGGAAGGACGGATACATTTTGTTAATTTGATGCGCACCGTGCAAATAATGCGTTTAACAAGGAGTTCCCAGGAGAAGTCACGAAATCTACTTCGTCCACATATCCGAAGTATTATCATCATTCGATTACAGGCCACGGGCCGCTATCCTTAAGTTTTCGGAAGTCCTTAAGGATATGTCACGAACAAGCCAAGAATGTGCAGCAGCCCCACCACCCTTTCTTTGGAATTTGTCCATCGCCCATTATATCACTGTTGCAAGCGGAGGCGCTAAAAGCCGAAGGCCACGGCTTCAACTCCCCCATGGAATCAAAGGGATTTTTCAATGACTTAATCCTAACTATGGGGTCGACTCAGCCTCTAACAGAAATGAGCACTGGAAATATCTCCTGGGGGTAACTCGGCCGGTGCGTAGGGCTGACAACCTTGCCACCATCATGTGCCGTCTTGTGGCTCTGGAAGCCTCAGTCTCGGAGGGTGGACCTGATCCCGTCCTCAGATGCAAACCCATCTTACCCTCAGCCGTGTAGAAACGAAGACATGACGTCTCTGCACAGTGTTCACACTATCAAACTCCCATTCGAGGGTATACATAACCAATGCGGTTAAATAAACCCCCGAAAGGACATGCTTTCTGAAATTCGGTGTCATCAATACGTGTGAACTCAAGACAACACGTTCGCGTAATCAGCTCGGAAATTTCGTTTTTGGCACACATACGCGTACATACATGCCAAATATGCGTGGCGGTGTACCCCCACACTCTACTCCCAGTTTTACAGCTACATAGTTCAGTCGACTTAACTGACAACGCCGCTAACTGCCACCTGTGTAACGTAACTTCAGCTTTGGATTTCATCCGCCAGATACACTCGACGCGCACGTGGGGGATTTATTTGAACCTCGTGACACATGTCGGAACTGTTATTACACAACTTGGCACCAGTCATGTACTTAAAAACAAACCTTGACGCACTTTAACAAACACACAATTCACGTATTGCAGTCGCCTTCCATGCGAGCGTAAAATTAGCAATAAAAAGATCTGGTGGTTACATTTATCAAATCACATGAAGGCTACAAATATTCCCACGACCTTACACCATCCATATTCATGGAAGCACAAACACTAGTGGACACTGTGCAGGTGAGGAGGGTGGCTAAACCGACTGCCACACTCCCAGTCTGCAGCCTATATTAGCCACATAATTTGGTGTAAATAATTAAACAAGCTGGGTAAGGTAAGCACAGCGCACATGCAGAATCACTGTAATAGATCTACCACTACTATCAACAGTGCCATAACTGACTGTAGCACCGTTGCTAGGATACTGGGATGTACCTGGAGTAACATGTTTACATAACTGACACAAAACCAAACTGTATTAATCTTACATGCGTACGCTTTCAAAGCGTGAGAGAAATAGCGCATTCGCAGAGCAGCGACGTGAACGGTCAAGCAAGCAGAAACGTACGTGTGTCGTCACGTAATAATCCTTGTTGGAATGGCCGGAACTGAATGAAATTTAATATGGCAGACTTTTTTCTTAATTCCTAACATCAAATTTCGTGAAAATGTGCTCAACGCTTCTCCGGACGGACGGGCGGACGGAGGACAGGCATAGTGCTGTTAATGATGGTAAAAAAGGCAAAGTGATCCCGTTACATGCCCGGTGTGGTCCAGAGGGTGGGTAGAGGTATAGCTCTACTCTTCCATGACCGCGGCACTAAAGGGGGTCAGTGGTCAGCAGCGCGCCCCGGCCGCACTTTACCCCCCCGAGAAAGACCCGGTACCCATTGTACAGGAGGCTGGGTGGGCCCCAGGGCCAGTCCGGACGGGCGGAAAATCTCGTCCCCACCGGGATTCGATCCCGGACCGTCCAGCCCGTAGTCAGTCGCTATACCGACTGAGCTACCCGGTCCACTGTTAATGATGGTAAAGCGCCTAAAAACGAAAGATGGGCCAAAATCAACAAGTGCCCGCATATGAACAAAGGAATCAGTTCCCCCCCCCCCCCCCCCCCCCCACCCCCCACCCCCCCCCGCGCACCGGCCGCCAAAGAAGAGCGGAGGAGGACACACAAGAAA
>Ga0131853_10021142_pt1 | contig 11814 bp, 6 predicted proteins | sample TergutLab28metaG_FD_92764 | JGI IMG/M metagenome (GOLD analysis project Ga0131853, IMG submission 92764) | Labiotermes labralis P1 segment gut microbial communities from Petit-Saut dam, French Guiana - Lab288 P1 (version 2) (version 2) | ecosystem: Host-associated > Arthropoda: Insects >...
CCCCCCCACTATCGATTTAATAAATATTAAGACAAATAAAAAAAAAATAAATGCAACCTGCGCGGTTTTTCGGGCCTAAAGGCAGGGGCTATCCCCCCCCCGCACCCCCCCCCCCCCCCCCGTCAACTGTTCTAGTGTCGCTTCCAGAAAACAGTGGGCATTATATCTGGGAACTTAAAGTATCAGTTACAATGGTCTTTGTGCTCTAGTGCTTAATTGAACACTGGGACACCGTTGCCTTTTACAATCAGAAAACAAATTACTACAAATCACTGTTCACACAGCTACAAATCAAGACGAAAAGGCAGGTGATCGAAGCTTCAGTTCCAAGTATTTTAGAGTTACGTTACGCTCTTGTATAACTGTACAAGGCCATTTATCAAGCACGGCCATCACAAGATCAACAGATACAAGCTTCACAATACAATGGCAAATTATGAAACTACGGAAGTGGGCATCTGTAGCAATACAAAAAAAAACTATTAAAATAAACGAATACGAATTCATGTAAATGCTTCCTGTTGTTATTACAGTATTAATATCTATACATTTTTAATAGACCAATATTAATGGCTATTTCGGCAAGACCAGTACTCTGACCCGTAACAAACCGCCACTGGATGTAAACACAACCTACCTCAATTCAAGCATCATTGCTACAACGAACCGCTCGCACGCGGTGCCGACACGTTTGCTTTCCACAGTAATAAAAACCTGATTATTTATACGCGTCAGACTTACTTTTCAAACTATACTCATCACGCCACACGCCTGCCGCATTCACAAGACGCCATAAAAAGGATTTAAATTTGACAAACCGAGTTGCACTCTTTTACAAACTTGGTTATATATGTATGGAAACTACGTTGTATTACGTCATGTAAAATTTGTACGTAAAGTGTACAAATGTATGCGATAAAAGACAGTGAAATAAACGCAAGCCTCTACTGATGACGACACACCAAACGCACAAAAAGGAATTAAGGTGTCCAGCCAAAAGCCACAATATAGGTTACGTATAACCATGTTCACAGGATATTACCGGGCATAATTTAAAGCCTCGTATGGGTTACGACTTCGGAGTACAACTCCAAAATGCCGCTTTTAAGATAGTCAAGCACATTCAATGGACAATGACTGACAGGGTACTTACGTATAATCTTCACTAAGCGTATACAACTTCACGAGCTAACAAACCAACAACATGCACCAGCTGCCATGTGCCTCTGAGGCTTCGTTCCAGCTCTTACAGTTTGTCAGCTTCGCGATTTGCTGTATCTCCATACCACGTGACTCACAGATCATGTACGTGATCCATTAAAATGTGCTCTGACGGGGTCTGTTGACGGAACTTGATTTAATTGAACTGTTGACTATAGCGGCGGGTAAGGAAACAACCAATCACGGATTACTAAGCGTCAGGGAAAGGGCACGCGATAATGACACCCCCAGGCATTAAAAAGCACTGATGTCAAGAAAGCTGTGTAGATAACGCGCATAACCAGCGTCGTTTAGAACACAGATCATCTTTAGAAGGCCGAGCGCACGCCGGATAATTCAGTATTCAGTTACGGACTGGTTTGGCGACCGGTTTTAAAAACTCCAGATATGACCGGGATTGGTAAGTACTATACGAAGTAACACAACGTGGGCATAAATTAAATACTGTAAACCTTGCTTGTAATAACACACTAGATACATGGCCACAACATAATACTATAGTGAATCACAATGATTTTGTGCACGAAGGGAATTGTTATGAATGTCCTTGAAATGAGATGGAATGTTAAGAATGTAACAGTCTGTATACAAACTGCTAGTTTTCCATAAATATCACAGCGGTTTTACTACTTGTATATACTTTCACTTTTCATGTTTGTGGTCAATAATAAAGGTCAATACAAAGTAAACTCGGAGATTCATAGCATAAATAGTAGACAAAACTCCAACTTTCATCTGCCTTCATAAAATTTAGCAACATATCAAAAAGGAATCTACTACTTTGGCATGGGGGTTTTCCACAATCTCCCTTCCCATATCAAAAACCTGTCCAATAATACCAAACCATTTAAATCAGCGTTAGAAGTTTCCTATATACTAATCCCTTCTATTCACTTGAATACTACATTAAAGAATGAAAATTCATTATTTATTATCCTAAATCTTTCTTTTGCACTTATATACTGTTATTCTAACATTCTATTTAGCACTGACTGGTTTGAATCTGATAAAACTCACATTTTTATGTACTTTCTATGTTTTAAATGTTTGTATTAAGTGCCTTTATATCTGCAGTGATGATTATGTAATATTTAAATGTAATGTAATCATTGATGAATTTAAAACCATGGCTGTTATAATCCACTTTAATGTATTTACTTTTGATTACTGTATGTATGTTTGACTTATTTGTATTGTGATATACTGTATCCAGTAGGTTTTTCAGCCTCTCATGGATGTACAGAATTATGATATAAAGAAGAAAATATGCATAGCTGTACTGGGTAGGTTGTTATTGTACTGTAGTCAGGTGGATACATTTTAAAAAAGGTAAAAATATCCTGTCCATTGCACACCCATAAATCTGTTGCGGTTTTAGAACTTGGGGTCCATTTATCTTAGTTCTTCCATATTACAGTGCCCTGCTTGTATCATACAGCTGACAGCCAGTTTCTTGCCATATTGCAGTGCTGCTTACATAATTAAGTAATATACATTTTAACATTTTCTTTACATTTCTTCCTTCTACAAGTGAAGTAATTTGTTAATTTGTCTTCCGTATGCAAATTAGTTATTGTATGAAAATTCTGTTTGCATGTCTTGTTTCTCATACATTCCCTGGGTCCTTGAAGTAATAATCCTGGTGGCATTTGGGACTAAAAGTCAAAATGACTTCTTGTGGAAAAAAAAAAAGTTGCTGTTAATGTTCTGCTGCATGTTTAAAATTTTGTGACACAGTTGTGGTAAATATGCAAAGGCTGCCTTCTCTACATTACTGAGACCTTGACAAATTCTGATATCAAACTATTGCAGGGAATAATTATGAGCTTGGGCAGCTGGTTATAGAGGGCAAGACAAAGCAGGTATTGGATCTGCCAACAATGCCAGACCATGTTCTGGTGCTCAGCAAGGACCGTATTACAGCAGGAGATGGAGTCAAAGCACATGACCTAGAGGGCAAGGCTGCTATCTCTAATGAGACAAATGGAAAAGTGTTTGAGCTTCTCAACTCTTTTGGTTAGTACAGGAAGTCATTAAGTACATGTGTAAGACTCAAAATTATAAACTACAGTGTATATAGATTTCTGTTTGTTTTGTCAGATTCATGTAGTCATAGATTTTCATTGTAAATGAATGAATTTAATTTTTGTGGCAACAGAAAATGATTTTTGGACTTAGCTACTTTCCTAATGCCACTGCCATGTTACACAGGACTGAAGACTGCATATGTGAAGTCTGCTGGAGAAAGATCCTTCATAGCAAGAAAATGTCAGATGATTCCTATTGAGTGGGTAACACGACGCTTAGCAACAGGATCCTTTCTCAAGAGGAATCCTGGAGTACCAGAAGGTTTTCGCTTCAGTCCCCCACTGCAGGAAACATTCTACAAAGTAATTGTATTATATGTAATAACTGCAGTCAGTGTTTAAAGTGGAACACACTCTGTGGAGATAGCGTCTGTTGTAGTGCACATGACATCTTTGAAAGAGCAGGGGTCTACACTGAGATTGTTATAGGATTATAATTTTGGTTATCATTTCAACAAACCCTTTAATTTATGTAAAGGTAAAAGTATAGCTCTACTTTTTCTTTAACCTTGGCACTAGATGGGGGAGAGTGGTCAATGCCACCCCATGGCCACTTTTTCTCTGGGAAAGAGACCCAATACCCATCATACAGGAAGCTTGGTGGGTCCCAGGGCCAGTCTGGATGGTTGCAGTAAGTTTTGCTCCTCCTGTGGCATGATACCTGGACCAACCAGCCCTAAGTGACTCAATATACTGACTATGCCATCCCAGTCTACCCTTGATTTATGAGAGTCTCTTAATTAATCTTGCTGATTTTCTCAAAAATGAGTTATAAAAAAATGATACTTGACATAAGAGATGCACAACTTTGGTTTGAATATTTCCCAATTTGGTGAATATTTAATGCTGAATGAGGTAAACTATTTCCTACGTGTTGCGATAGGCCTGTTTATTATGTGATCTGGCTTTAAGCAGTTGACTTGAATGTGCCACAAGTGAACATGAAGAGCAGTCAGGTATACAAAATTGCAAATACTCTATTGTTCAACAAAACTCTCAGAAATTTAAAATGCTTTTTAAGTGTCTTACTTAACAGTGTCAGTTGCTAAGATTAGAGTACACTGGTGATAGGTGAGTAAATTGATGGTATGACAGTGACAGGGGACAATCAAAGTGCCTGGAGGAAAACTGTCTTGTACCACTCTGTCTACCACATGGACTGGCGTGGGACTGAGCCCATGCCTTACATAGTGTTCAGTATCTGGCTCGTTAGAGAATAATTATTTGGAACGGACACAGAATGAAGCAGTCATGACCTGGCACTTGCCTGGAGGGAATGAGAACATACACAAAAATTCTCCAATCAGGATGGCTGGTCTTTAGTCCAAAATTTCAGTCTAGAACCCCTTGAGCCCCTCGCCCCATTATCAGACAGGGAAGCTTAAATGCTTAACTGTAACATTCAGTGTACCAACTGGGTATTCCTTGCTACTTTTATTTCCAAGGAAAAAGGATAAAGTGTTGATGTTATGTTATTCATTGTAGGATGATGCAAACCACGACCCACAGTGGTCAGAGGAGCAGATAGTGTCAGCACAGTTCAAGGTCAATGGGCTTACCATTAGGCAGGATGAGGTGGATATCATGCGACGGACTACGGTGGTTGTATTTGAAGTACTAGAGAAAGCATGGGCAACAAGGGATTGTGCCCTTATTGACATGAAAATTGAGTTTGGAGTAGACTCTAAAGGTACTTTACTTCTGTTTGCATCAGATGTAAATTATGTAGTTCTGTCCATACAGAGTGATAAATGGATACTCTACAGTTGGTGTTGAATGGGGAGTTTTTGTGATAAAAGCCATATATTTTGCAGCCTGTCACCCTGTACTGGTGTCTACCAGGACAGACTAATTAAATGATCAGACAATCAACTGAATGACCTAGAGGGACAGAACTTATGTAGAACACTGATAATACAGTTGCCTACTACTGGACTCCATACTGAACTAGTTCAGTATTGTTCTCACATCTTCACAATTAGGGCTTCAGAAATGTGCTTCACTTTGGGCAGATTAACAGAGACTGACTGCGAGCATAACAATATTTTTGTCAAACACATTGTGAAATTGGGCTAACAGATTTTAAGTGACTAATATCATATTCTGTTTTTGGCAGGCCTGCCACAGGATATAAATACTCATTGTACCAGATGAGTGTTCATATATATTTTGATGTTTTGCTGACCATGCATCTCAGTATAATCTTAGCAATTGACCAGCTTAATGCACAAATTCTTGCTTTATAATAAGTTTATTATATTACTGTACATGTTTTGACCACTGTTGTACTCATCATCAGGAGGTCAAATTGTATTATACAGCATCTGGTATCGTCACACTCTCTAGGTGGCTGTCCGGTGCACAGGTTGAGAGAGGACTTTTTTACTAGATCTTTTGTTGTTGACTTTGTGTAGTATCTCTCAGTTAAGTTTCAGTAGCAGGCGTTGCGGAAAGTTATTGTTCTTGGCAATTGATTGTATTATTTCCTCTCTCAACCTGTGCACCGGACAACCACCTACAGAGTGTGATGATACCAGATGCTGTATAATACAGTTTTGACCTCCTGATGATGAGCACAGCAGTGCTCAAAACATGTAGAGGAATATAATAAACTTATTAATAAAACAAGAATTTGTGCATTAAGTTGGTCAGTTGCTAAGATTATGTTAATATATTGTTACTTTCAGATGATGAATTTTTTCAATACTCTGTTCTTACTTTATTTTCAGGCTCCTGTCCTGAGTCAAATGCATACAGACGGAACAACCACCCACACTGTTTCTTTAATAATTAAATGAATGTTATAGAAATAGGATGGGAGAATGTGGGTTCTGTACTCTTGTGGCTAAGGACAGGGACCAGTGGTTGGGCTCTTGTGAACATAGTACTGAACCACATCATTTCTGCAGTGAGTTGTATTATGATCTAACAATCAAACTTTCTCCATGCAGCAAAGTCCTTTCTGGGGAGCTAATAGATGCTTATCTACGTAATGCATTACCAGATTTTGGTGGGAAAAGTTAGGCACCTACAAGCAAGTGGAACATACTGTTGGATGCACATATTAGTTTAGATTCTCTAAGGAAGAGATGATACACATTTAAACTCAGAATGTCTTGGGAGGAGGAAGGCTGTAACAGACCTCCCATAATAAAACAGTATGCATGATTTCTCTTCAGTGTACACACAATGTGAAAATGAGTTGAACTGCATTAATTTTTGGGTTTTTAATTAATTCAGACTATTTATTAAATGACTGAAACGAGATAACAACAGATTTGAAACGGTCTGGTGTAATTAGTTATGATTAATTACTGTATGTACCACTGTGCATAATGTTAAAAATGCTGCATTCTTTCACTCAGAAAATTAATGTGTTTTGTATTACGGATTTCAGAACAAACAGCAACATTAATACATTGGTTTTTATAACTGAGACAGACATTGTTTACTGCACAGCATGAACTGAATCCTTATGCACAATTGAGGTTAAGGTTGGTCTTTAAACAGCTCACAAAAGTAATGTGGTAACAAGATTGAAAATGTAACACACCCAGTAGCACAGACATCGGATATCATGCTGTGTGTTATCAGAAGACAATATTCCCTTAACCTTTGCTCAGGTCAGAAATACATGTACAAAGTTCAGAGAGGAAACCCTAAGAACAGAGACTAGCAAACAATTGTTATCGGAATATTAAGTACCCAGCACAATTTCTTGTAACTGTGCCAGAAAGTGAAAAGTTTTGTGTTCTTGACAGTCAAATTTCAGAATTCTATCTTGTTATGTTGCTTCATGAAATGGCTCCTACAAATCACTGGCATTAAAAGGCATACTGTGGTGGGATGTGGAGCCATGCTGGTGGTAGAAGTTTACCAAACGTTGAGTGGAACTTGCTGCTTCCATCTCTATGAAAGCAGTTCCCACTGAAATGTTAGCAAATTTCTACCAAACTACATGACATCACATTGCACAAGATAGTAAACATCAAATCTCACAATCTTGAATATGATGTCCCTTGCCAAAACTACACAAATTATTAGAAAAACTTATTGACCATATACCATAACTCCAATGATCAGATAGATATATTGGGTAACCTAGAGTTTCTCAATGAATGTAAGGAGACCAGTCTAAATAGACAGAACAATCAGTTCGAAATTCACACAGTCTGCGTATCAGTGAACACTTGTACACTTGGCTCTGATTGTCCATACTCATTATGATAAACATGACATTTATTCATACTCAAGTGTAGAAATGAAATGTCCCCATTCAGCCAATTAATCATTCAAAAAAGTAACATGATGTGAAAGTACTTTGCTGTCCAGTGCTCCTTGATATATGAGAGGGCACTGCTTTGCCTACTTGTCATTCAGGTGATTTTAAGAGACAAGATGAGTATGGGGCACTGGTGGAACAACACTGAGAAGGGAAAACCAAAGTACTCAGGGAAAAACATATCTCAGTGCCACTCTGTCTACCACATATCTCACATGGACTGGTCCCAGATTCAACGCGGGACTTTTGGTGAGAGGCTGATGACTAATACCTGGAGCCATGGCGTGGCCTTTGAAGACTAATATTAAAGCACATTATATATAAAGATTCAAGTTGTATGTCACAGAGAACACGGTGTGCTGCCATTAGAAAGGGCAAATTATGAATGCTGTATGCAGAAATAGTCAGATTATTTTGAGAATCATACAGAACAAATACATTCTGTGGCAAACAGTAATGTTTTTAGTGTTAAACCTGGTAGTACATATACTAACGATTTGACATTAAACATTTGCTTTTTTTTTCTGCCAGTGGGTTGACTGAACAAATTAGGCAGGTTCTGTTAGAATAACCATGATCCAATCTGCTTTACAGAGGCTGGCTTGCTACTACATGTGATTCATGTCTATGTCAAAGAGACGGCATGTGTAGGAAAACTATATGACTGTTGGTATTTTGTGCTCTTTATCTTAGACTGGACATGCTATTAAATTTTTATGGAACAAGCCAGGCAATTCCTGCATGTCCTACAGCACTGTGTTGGTCATACAGTCTTAAGCATTTCAATCAAAAAACCTTAACATAAAAATTCAATATTCTTTTTTTTTGGTATATTCAGGTGATATCCTGGTGGCTGACGTTATTGACAGTGATTCATGGCGCCTGTGGCCTTCAGGAGACAAGAGACTTATGAAAGACAAGCAAGTGTATCGTAATCTGAGCTCTGTTACCAAGGAAGATCTGGACACTGTGAAGCGTAACTTCAGATGGGTTGCTGATCAACTCGATCTCTTAACTCTACATACTAACTCTCTTGTAATTATGTTCTTTAAACAAATTAACTACATAAACTGAATTAATACATTTTGTCAAGCTATAATTCTTATTTAAACTGCCATGTTTCTAAAAATATAGATATAAAATAAGAGGAAGAAAATAATGGAAATTTGCTTCATACAACAAATGACATTAAGTGGGTAGTGCACTGGGCTTGGAAGGTCCTGTATTCAATCAGTTATGCAAACTAAGGTCATGGTTTTCTTCAGTCCTGCCATGCAATTGGTGATGTAATACTGCTAATTAGGCTGCAGCTACTTACTTTTATGTCCTTTTTGATTTATATTCACTAATCATCCCACCATACACAGTTATATAAGTATGAGAAGCTCAGAGTATAATTATCCTTCAGCATAAGGCCTTTTAAATATCAGTTTTCTGCTGTGGTCATAGCACTGTCCAGTGTAAATGCCCACTATAGGACAGTGTTGCCCAAAGGATGCACATGTAATGGGATAAGGGTCATCCATTAAAGGTTAAGTAAGTCATGAATGCATGAGTAAACAAACAAACAAACAAACAAACAAGCAAGCAAAAAAAAAAAACCCACGAGAATTCAGTAATTGAATATTCACTAGAGACTTATGTGAGATTATTCTGTTTCTTCAAGAAATTGATCATAATATAAATTAAGTAATGTTAATAAAAATTCAACCAGATGCAACAGTATGCAGATATTTATTTACTGCAAAGCTACTTCCCTCCAACGTGGCCTGATGGGCCACGTTGGAGGGAAGTAGCTGTAACAGTATTATGACCTGTACCGGAGGCTGCGGTTACAGTTTTAGTACTCCTGATGATGGGTGCTGTGACACCCGAAACATGTAAGAGTGGCTTTGCAGTACATAAATATCTGCATACTGTTGCATTTGGTTGGATTTTTATTAGCATTGAATTAAGATGCATGGAACCATGAACTTAAAATTTAAATTAAGTACCTTTAATTTGGTGATATAATTATACTTTCCAGGCTGTAGTGTTGATGGGGTCACCATCAGATGAGGACTACTGTAAAAAGATTGCCAAACACTGCAAAGAACTGGGTCTAATTTGCCAGTTACGAGTAACATCTGCTCACAAAGGAACAGAGGAGACACTCAAAATACTGGCACAGTATGAAAGTATGTGGCTAATCCTTTATGTCGGTCTGTCTGTAAAGGTAAAGCTGTACCCTAAATCTAAGGATCATGCCATGAAAGCACAGAGTGAGTGTAAAATTCTGCACACTATATAAATCTCTGCATGCGATGGAGGTGATTGGTTAGCTTCATGTCTTGGCCAAATTTACCTCCAAAAATAAACCCCAGGTAAGAAGTTTATGTCTTACACATTTTGCCAACCAGCAAACCCTAGCCATCAACGTGCAGTCAGTCCACTCTTCAGTTACAAAATTATTATGTATTAAGAAAGTAGTTGTCATTACTACTTGACAGTATGCATTGCTTTTCTTCAGTTTGTAATGTTTAAAATGCCTACTTAATTGTACAATTAAGATCACAAGTGTTTATGCAACAAGCAACAACAGTAGTCTGAGAACATTGGCATTAATCCCTATAGGTCTGTGTCATGACTTTGTGAAGGTTCTTGTACACGATTGAGCTTGCCAAGTGTTGCATTTTTTAAATATTTATGCTGCTGCCCCGAGTTAAAAATGTGTCCATCAACCATATAGAGGCAGAAGTTAAAGTTCCTGAATGGTAAATTGATACTGAGGAATGGCCATTATCCTCCATTACCAGGAGATACAAAATCCTTATTCCTGGATGATTGTTAACAAATGTCTAAGTTTTAGGAAGAAGAAGTAAGGGGAAGGGGGATGGAGAAAGAAGAAGAAATTTTGTGATTCTGCACTTATTATTGGAATTTATGTTGAAGATTCAGCTTAAATCATTTCTGGTGATGCACGGTGCCAATTTTATTTTTTCTTCCAGGTTCCAATGAGAAAGTAGTACTGATTGCAGTAGCTGGAAGAAGCAATGGACTTGGTCCTGTTCTATCAGGCAATACACCCTTTCCAGTAATCAACTGTCCCCCTGTCAAGCCAGAAAATGTGGCTCAGGACATATGGTCTTCTCTCAATGTGCCATCAGGTGAGCTGTATTAGGGCTAATTCACACAGAGCATGCCATGCCGCTAAGGGTTTAGATTGTGTCTTTCCCATTTGATTTACACAGTGTGGCCATGTTTGATTCACAGTTGCCATGCCATGCCCATGCCACGCTCTGACCATGACGTTCTGAAAGTGACTTCTCAAGGCCATGGCACAGCACGACATTGCATGTGTCGAGAGATGGCATGTGGGCAACCTGCCTGTGTTCGGCTTCTTCCAGCTACCACACAGTTCCACGAAGGTTGTTATCAGAAGCATACCAATCTCAGATGCAGGTGGCCAGTGTGGTAAACTGTTGGACTAGCAGTTCGGATATTTCCAGCTACCATGCAGACTATCATGAAGGACATGGCACTATCAGAGCAGCGCAGGGGCACAGCATGGCATGTGTAAATTAACGTGGCATGGCATGGCAGGGGAACGGCATGGGCATAGCATGCTATGTGTGAATTAGCCTTTATTGTACCATATTGCACCAAGAGGTTAGTCTCAGCACCATTATACCAATTTCTATTCTGGAGGTATTCGGTTTGAGTTTGTGTCAGGATATCAACCATCTTGATTGATGGCTATCATGGGTTTACTTCCAGGGATATGCCAGGAAAATATTTTGAAACTGATCACAGTTTCCCACATTCATTGCCACTGGTATATAAACACTTTTTCGCCTGATCAGTGACAAACAAAATAATTGTTGCAGGTCATACAGGGTTATTAAATAATGCACTAACCATGAAACATATCACTAACTGCACTGAACGGAATTCTTGAGAAACTAATAGTTGATCAGCTTGTCACATTCCCTTCATTTTGTGGAATTCAAAGGATCATTTCCATGGTCACTAGAACATGCCACTGGGCCCTCTCCTGAACCAGGTGTAAATCTTTGGCATTCTCAAAATTAATTTCTTATGAATCTTATGTTTATTGGGCCATGCATCATCTTGATAGTTGAATAAAGAGAGACCAACTTGATGTTACTTGCTTTATTATTTCATTATTTAATGCTCAACATGTTTCGGATGTTAATACATCCATCCTCAGGAGCTTGCGACTTA
>Ga0131853_10021144_pt1 | contig 11813 bp, 10 predicted proteins | sample TergutLab28metaG_FD_92764 | JGI IMG/M metagenome (GOLD analysis project Ga0131853, IMG submission 92764) | Labiotermes labralis P1 segment gut microbial communities from Petit-Saut dam, French Guiana - Lab288 P1 (version 2) (version 2) | ecosystem: Host-associated > Arthropoda: Insects >...
GCGGGCGGTCCGTCCGGCTCGCCGGTCAGCGAGAGGTAGCCGGCTTCGGCCTGCATCAGGTAGTCGTAGCCGGGCCACGCCTTGCGCGACCCCGTGCGCCCATAGGCCGACAGATGCGCGCAGACGATCGCGGGATTGGCGCGCGACAGCGACGCGTAGTCGAGACCGAGGCTCGCGGGCAGATCGCCGCGCAGATTGTCGAACACGGCATCGGCCTTTTCGACGAGCTTGAGCATCACTTCCTTGCCCGCGCTGCTCTTGAGGTCCAAGCCCATACTGCGCTTGTTGCGGTTGAACGCTTCGTAAAAGTGGCTGTCGGCGGGGCCGAAATAATGCGGCCCGACCGCGCGGCCCACGTCGCCGCCATCGCGCGCGTTCTCGATCTTGATGACGTCCGCGCCCAGATCCGCGAGATGCTGGGTGGCGAACGGCCCGGCGCCATATTGCTCCACGGCGATGATTCGGACTCCCGAAAGCGGCAGGCTCATACCGGGCTCCTTGCAATGAGCTGCTTGGCGATGATGATGCGCTGCAACTCGTTGGTGCCCTCGCCGATCACGAGCAGCGGCGCATCGCGATAGAGCCGCTCGATGTCGAACTCCTTCGAATACCCGTAGGCGCCGTGGATACGCATGGCTTCCGAGCTGTTCTCCATCCCGGCTTCCGTGGCGAAGTATTTCGCCATGCCCGCTTCCATGTCGCAGCGTTGGCCGCGATCGTAGGCCTGCGCGGCCGCATCGACGAGCAGACGCGCCGCATGCACTCGCGTGGCCATTTCGCCGAGCTTCAACTGAATGGCCTGATGCTCGCAAATCGGCTTGCCGAACGTCTTGCGCATCTGGCTGTAGGCCACCGAAGCGTCGAGCGCCGCTACCGCGATGCCGAGGCCGCGCGCGGCCACGTTGATGCGCCCGAGTTCCAGCCCGCCGAGAATGTGCTGCAGGCCGCGGCCCGGCACGCCGCCCACCAGCCGATCGGCCGGCACGCGGTAGTTGTCGAAATTGAGTTCGCAGGTGTCGATGCCCTTATAGCCGAGCTTTTCGAGCTTGCGGCTCACCTGAAAGCCCGGACCCTTCTCCGAGATCAAGAGGCTCATGCCCTTGTGGCGCGGATCGGCGGCCGGATCCGTCTTGACGAGCAGCACGAGGCAATTACCGTGCAGGCTGTTGGTGATCCACGTCTTCGCGCCGTTGACCACGTAGTGGTCCCCTTCGAGGCGCGCGGTGGTGCGGATCGCCTGGAGATCGGTGCCGCAGTCGGGCTCGGTCAGGCCGATGCCGCCGCGCAGTTCGCCCGTGGCGAAGCGCGGCAGGAATTTGGCCTTCTGCTCTTCCGTGCCGTTGCGCTGCACGGTCATCGCCATGATCAGATGCGAATTGATGATGCCGCTCAGCGACATCCAGACCGCCGACATGCGCTCGACGATGCGTGCATAGGTACGCGCCGACAGGCCCAGGCCGCCGTATTTCGGATCGATCAGGCAGCCGAACAGGCCCATCTCCTTCATCTGCTCGACGATCTCCGAGGGGTACTCGTCGGCCTTTTCCAGCGCGTGCACATGCGGCTTGACCTCGCTCTTGAGGAAGCGATCGAGCATGTCGAGAATCAGGGTGTCGTCTTCGGACTGCTCCACCGCGTTGTCATCCATCTGCGACATTTTTAGTTCTCCAGACTACGAGTTGAATGGATATCGGATTGGCGCTTTAAGCCGCCGCGTTCAAACCGCTTCGCCGAGCACGGCATGCCAGGCGCCGGGCGCGAGCGTATCGAGCGCGAGCACGGTTTCGCAGATCTTGTCGACACGCGCCTGCGGGAGCGTGCGGCCCGCATTCGCGCGATACTTGGCGACGATTTCCTCGTTGCTGAGCGGACGGTCGGCACTGCCGCGATGGATCGATTCGCGATGCGACAGCGTTTCGCCGTTCGACAGTTCCAGACAAACCTCGCCCGTATAGTGGCGCGGGAACGTGCTGGCCGGATCCACTTCGTAATCGACTCGCGAGGCCAACGCCAGCACGGCGTCGTCGCGCAACGCGGACGACTCGAGTTCGTCGAGCGTGAAATGCCCCTTGAGCAGCGCACTGGCCGTCACGTACGGCACGCTGAATTGCGCGTCGTACGCGTTGGCCGGGCGGCGCTTGTTCGCCACCGGCTCGCACACCACCTTCACCACGCCTTCGGGCACCTTCACGCGAATGCGGCCAACGCGGTCGATCATCTCAGGCAGAGAGTGACCGCGCTGCTGCCATTCGCGATGCAGCGCCGCGCCCGCGTCCGCAAACGCATGCGTGAAGTGACACGCGGGCACCGGCTTGATCGCCACTTCGTCGATTTCCCACTTCTCGCCGAGGCCGGCCGTCGCCAGTGAAAGATCGGCGTCGCCGCTGCGCTCGCCGAGGTAGCTGGAGAACAGCCCGAAGCGCCCTTCATACGGCGCCGATGCGCCCACGTAGCCGCGCGAGGCCAGCGTCACGGCCGTGTAGGCCGATTGCGCGGCCCAGCCCGGATGCATGCGCTTGGTCCACGCGCCGTCCTGCAGGAATTCGAGGCTGCCGCTCGCCATGGAAAGCGCGATGCCCTGGGCCATGCGCGTCTGTTGATGCGTGAGGCCGAGCAGGCGCGCCGCCGCGAGCGTGCAGCCGAAGATGCCGACGACGCCGGTCGGATGGAAGCCGACCTGATGGAATCCGCCTTTCGCGACCGAGCCGATGCGCGTGGCCGTCTCCATACCGGCGATATAAGCGGCGAGCGTCTGTGCGCCGTCGAGCGGCCGGTTGTCGGTGACGCCGAACACGCAAGGCAAAACGCTGGCCGTCGCGTGAATGACGCCGCGCGAGTGCGTGTCGTCGAAATCGAGACCGTGTGCGAGCACGCCGTTCATCACCATCGCATCGCGCACGCCGAGCCGGCGGCCATAGCCGATCACGGTGGCGTCGCCGCTACCGAGCGCCGACAGGCCATCGAGCGTCACGCGGGAAAAATCGGCCGCGTGCGCGGCGTAGGCCAGGCCAATCGCATCGAGCAGCAGGTGCTTGGCGCGCTCGCGTACCGCGCCGGGAACGGCGTCGAGTTTCAGATCGAGTGCGAAGCGCGCGAGGTCGCCCGAAATGCCTTGTTGTTGCTCCTGACTGCTCATATCGTCTCCTGGTTCTGTCAACGCCGGCCGCCGCTGCGGCAACCGGCTCGGTCAATTCAGCGGCCCGCGTGCGCCGCGGTCAGATTCATGGCGTCCTCTTCGAGCGCCGTGCCGATTTCTTCCAGCGTCTGCCCGCTCGTTTCCACACGCAGCACCAGCAGCGCGACGATCAGCAGACTGAGAATGCCGATCACCATGGCGAGCACGCCCGTGATGCCGAAGCCCTGGAACAACGCGACGGCCAGATACGGTGTGCACATCGACGCGGCGCGTCCGCAGACCCCGGCGAAACCGGTGCCGCGCAGACGCAGCGGCGTCGGGAACAGTTCGGGGATGTAGCCGTAGAGCCCGAGCGTCACGAAGGTGTAGATCGCGGTCACGAGCGCGAAGCCGGTAATCGAAATCGACACGGCACCGCGCATCTGCGGATAAATGAAGCCGAGGACGATGGTGGCCAGCGAGCACAGGATCAGGCCGCGCTGCCGCCCGATGCGGTCGCCAATCAGATAGCCGACCACCGCGCCGCCGGGTGCGCCGAACGCCATCAGCGTGACGAAGCCGAGCGACTGCACCACCGTGAGCCCCTCTTTGACGAAGAAGGTCGGCAACCAGGCAACGAAGCCATACACCGAAACGTTGACCGCGACGCACACCAGCGCCGCCACCAGCGTGCGGCCCAGCATCCGGCGCGAGAACAGCATCGAGAGCGGCAGATGGCGCGGCGTGACGGCCGGCGCGGCGGATACGGCCGGCAGCTTGCCTTTTTCGCGTTCGACCTGCGCTTCGATGTCGGCGAGCGTGGCCTCCGCCTCCGCGATGCGGCCAACCGATTCGAGCCAGCGCGGCGATTCCGGCATGCGTTTGCGCATGATCCAGATGACGATCGCGCATGCGCCCGCAATCGCGAACATCCAGCGCCAGCCCAGATTCGGGATCACGAGCCAGCCGACGCTCGTCGCAATCAGCAGGCCCGAATTGATCAGGAGTCCCATCAACGAAATCCAGCGGCCGCGGTGGGCGGGCGGCACGAATTCGCACAGCGTGCCGGCGGCGACCACGAGTTCGGCGCCCAAACCGAGCCCCATCAGGAAGCGCAGCACAATGAGCGTTTCGATGTTCGGCGCGAAACAGGCGAAGATCGACGCGACACCGAACACGGCAAGGTTGACCTGATAGGAGTAGCGACGCCCGTAACGGTCGCCCACCCATCCCGACACCGCCGAGCCGATCAACATGCCGAAGAACGTGGCCGAGATGAATGCGGCGTTGCTCGCGAGCGTCGAGAAACCCGACTTCGTCATCGCGGCGAGCACGCCCGCAGTCAGGTAGATGTCGAAGGCGTCGAGCAGTGCGCCGCCGCTGATCAGTCCAAGAATCTTCCAGTGAAAACGCGCGAGCGGCAGCCGGTCTAGCCGGGGCCCTGCATTGACGGACGAAACGTTCATACGATCGACTCCTGAACGGTTCGGCAATCGGCCAGTGTGCGCTTCAATCTCGTGCGCGGCCGGGTGCCAAATCGTGTTTGATGTTTAGTTATCCTTTTTACATCCCGGCCGCTATGGCAGGATCGACGGAAGGTGCCAATCGGTGCCGGCTTGCAACTGATGGGCAAGCCTCAGCAACCGGTCCTCGCCCCATGCGCGCCCGACCAGTTGCACGCCCACCGGCAAGCCGTTGCCGGTGCGCCCCGCCGGTACATTCAGCCCCGGCAATCCCAGGTAGTTGATACCGCGCGTCCAGTAGGAGAAGTTGCCGAACTTGCGCTCGATTTCGCTTGCGTCTCCGACCAGCGTTTCCTCGATCGTCGGCACCGCATAAGGCAGCGCGGGCAACAGCAAGGCTTGCGCGCCGCCGAGGTAGCGCTCGATAAATTGCGTCATATAACGCGTGCGCAGCCGCAGCGCATCGACATAGCGCGTCGCCGGATACAACAAGCCGCGCTCCAGACGACGCAGCACCTGCTCGCCGTATTCGCCGCGGCGCTCGCGCAGCCACGGGCTATGGATGGACCCCGCCTCCGCTCCGAGCACGAGCGTGGCGAGCGCGCCCGCTTCGCGCAGGTCCGGCAATTCGACCTTGCGGATCGTCGCGCCGCAACCGGCGAGCGCATCGGCAACACGCGATACCGCCGCGCGGATTTCATCGCTGGCAGGGGTGTCGTCGTCGAACTCGGGAACGGCGATGATGTCGTGGCGCGTCAACGGGCGTTCGATCGCGCCTTCGAAATCGCGGGCGCCGATTTGCGCGCACTGCGGGTCGCTCGCGTCGGTCGGCCAGATCGCCTGGAGCATCGACGCGACGTCTCTGGCCGTGCGCCCGAGCACGCCGATGCAGTCGAGACTCGGCGAGAGCGGCATCACACCTTGCATCGACAGCGCGTGCTGCGTGGGTTTGATACCCGTGACGCCGTTCACGGCGGCAGGGATGCGCACCGATCCGCCCGTATCCGAACCGAGTGCGCCCGCAGCCAGACCAAGCGCTACGGCGATGCCGCTGCCGCTCGACGAGCCGCCGCTCACATGGTCCTGCGACCACGCATTGCGGCCATGGCCCAGATGCGCATTGAACCCGGTGGGGCTCATGGCGAATTCGGCCATATGCAACGCGCCCAGATCGATCGCGCCCGCCGCGTCGAAGCGCTGCAATACCGTGGCGGTTCGCTCGGCGCGATGGCCCGCAAGAATGCGACTGCCGCACTCGCTCAATTCGCCCGTGCGGAAAAACATGTCCTTGTGCGCGAGCGGGGCACCCTGCAAGCGTCCCGTATGAACGCCCTGCGCGCGCTGCGCGTCGACGGCCTGTGCCTGTTCCAGCGCGGCCGCTTCACGCACGCGCACGAATCCGCCGCGATCACCCGCTTGTGCCGCTTCGCGCAGCGCAGCGGATGTGCGTTGGACGCAGGTTTGCGTTAATGAGGACACCGTCTCAGTGCTCATGGCCCGGCTTCAGGTTTTGTAGCGTGGGGAGGAACACGTCGGCTTCGAGCCAGTCGAGTTGCCGCGCAGCGTCGGCCACGGCCTGCACCGTCGCATGAGCCGCATCGGTCAGCGACGCGGCGTGTCCGGAGCTCAGCGTGGCGGAGCCGAACTGCTCCAGCCACACTTGCACGCCGGCCTGTAGATCGCTCGCCGCCATCAGTCGCCCACACCGTGGCCGCGCTTCGGAATAAGCGCGCTACGCACGAAATCCATCACCTGCACGCCGTTCTGGTTGAACGCCCGCGTATGCACCGTGACGATGCCTTGCGTCGGACGCGAACGCGATTCGCGTTTCTCGAGCACTTCGGATTCGGCGTAGAGCGTGTCGCCGCAGAACACCGGCGCCGTGAGCTTGATCTCCTTCCAGCCGAGATTGGCGATCGCCTTGCCGCTCACATCGTTGACCGTCATGCCGAGCACGATGGCCACCGTCAAGCCGCTATTGACGAGCAACTGGCCGAACTCGCTTTTCGCCGCATGCGCCGCATCGCAATGCATGGGGTGGAAGTTCATCGTGAGCAGCGAAAAATGAATGTTGTCGGCCTCGGTAATCGTGCGCCCCGGGCGGTGCTCATAGATGTCGCCGATTTCGAAATCTTCCAGATAGCGCCCGTAGCTCGCACGAATGCGGCGCGTCTGACCTGCTTGATCGGGTTTCGCGTTCATGGCCAACGTCTCCGGTTTCAACGGTTTGTTCGGTGTTTGTTACTTTGTCCGGACAAAGTATCGAACGAAGGAAAAACACTGTCAATACATGCCATGCGAGATCGCGCCAGGGTTTATGCCAGGCCGCACGGATGTGCGGCCGAACTGCGACCATCGCGCACGTTTATTGCTAGCCTTGCACGCCTTTGACCAGCGCGTTCGCCCGCATGGGCCGCACGAAATGCGCCCCCTCGTTCGATACGTAGGGTTCAAATGCGCTGCGCACCTGGTCGACTTTCTGCGGCGTCAGCCCGAAATCGCTATGGGTGACGCGCATGACTTTGCGCTCGAAGTCCTCGAAATTTTCGAACCGCACCGCAACCAGATAATGCGTTTCGCTCGCGCGCTGCCAGTGGGCATTGCCTGCGGCCCGCATCAGTGCATCGAATGCGCCGCTGCGCACCGCCTGTTCGTCGTGGAAGAGGCGAATGATCTCGTTGAGATCCCCGGCAAAGACCGGCTCCGCGAAATACGCGATCCCGCCCGGGCGCAACACGCGATGAATCTCGTCGAGTGCGCGGTCGAGCACCGACATCGGCACATGGTGCAGCGACTTGAACATCAGTACGGCATCGAACGACTGGTCGGGATGCGGAATGCGCTCGGCGGGCCCCTCGATATACGTGATGTTCTCGTGGCGATTACGTTGCTGATTCTTTTCGAGCTGAACGCGGTCGACCTCCATGGCGCAGAGCCGGACGTGAGGCCACGCCTGCGCGATGCGGCGCGTCATGTCACCCGTGCCGCAGCCGATTTCGAGGATGTCGTGCAATCGTCCTTGCGCGGACAGCGGTGCAAGCACCTCCTCCAGCACGGCCATTTCCTCGCGAACGTCATTGCAGGAGGGATCGTAAATCTTCATGAGGCAATTCCTGAGAATGTGGGTCGCATACCGTAGCGTATCGCAACGCATCGCGGCTAGTGGGCCGCATGAAACTCCGCGCGCTCGCTCACGTGGGCCCTCGTGATGCCCTGCCCCGCGTAACTGCGCGGCGTAAAGTCGAGCAGCCCCGCTACTTCGTGCGCGGCCTGCAATGCGGCCTGTGCGGTCAGCCCGACATCGATGCTCATCAGCGAGAGCATCGTCACGAGGTCTTCGGACGGATAGTTGCCGACGGACGCGAGCGACACCGGCATCGCGATGCCGCCGCCGATCCCGCAGATCGCACCCTCCAGGCGAGTCACGCCCGCGTCGAGCGCCGCCACGATATTCGCGGTGGCCATGCCGCCGAGGTTATGCACATGGAACCCCAGTTCGACATCGGGGAACGCGTGAAATAGGCGGTTGAACAGCCGGCTGACATGCGCCGGGTCTTCCATGCCGGCCGAACCCGCCAGATAGAACCGCCGGATACCCGCGTTGCGCAGCTTTCCGACGATGTCCAGCACGTTCGCTTCGGGCGTCGCGCCTTCATACGGACACCAGAACGCCATGGCGATGGCCACCGTGAAGTCGACGTGATGCCGCTGCGCGATATGGAAGCTCTCGATGGCTTCATCGATCGCGCGCTCCAGCGACATATTCTGATTCTTTTGCAGGTAGGTCGGACTGGCGACCACGAGCCCGACGATCTCGTCGAGCCGGCAAGCCATCGCCCGCTGCGCACCGCGCGCGTTCGGCACGAGAGCGCGATAGCGCAGGCCCGCGCGACGCGTAATCCGCTCGCAGACTTCTTCGGCATCGCGCAGATTGGGAATCGCGCGCGGATGCGCAAAGCCCGTCACTTCGATCACCGGAAAGCCCGCGCGGCTCAGGCAATCGACGATCTGCACCTTCACATCGGTATCGATCCAGCGCGGGAAGCTTTGCAGTCCGTCACGCGGCGCAACCTCTACGAGCGTGACGGACGAAGGAAGTTTGAGCATTAGACCAATTGCATCGTTCTACAAAGCGTTTTGCAATACCACTGCTACCACTGCATTACTTGCGCGACCCCGGGCCGGCCGCGGCTTGCGCCACGCCGTCGAATCCCGGCTGCAGCGCAGCATCGGCATCGGGCGTAATGGACTCGAGCGAACGCCCCCGCGTTTCGATGCCAAGCCAGGCCACCACCACGATCTGCACCCCCAGCAGGCCAAGCATGACCGTCACCACGCCATGAACCCCATAGCGAGTAAGCAGGTACACGATGAGGTACGGCGTCACCACCGTCATCATGCGGCCGAGCGTATTGCAGAAGCCTGCGCCGCGCATGCGCAGATCGGTCGGAAAGAGTTCCGGCACATAGAGGCTCCATGCAATCGTCACGAGTACGTAGATGCTAGCCACCATGCAGAAGCCCACAACCGCGAGCAAGGCGGAATAATGCACGTTCGGATAAATCGCACCCAGAACGATCGCGAGGGCCGAAAAGGAAATGATCGAGCGCCGGCGTCCGAGCCGGTCAGCCAGCGCCATGCCGAGTAGCGCGCCGACCGGGCCGCCGAACGACATCAGCGCCGCAAAGCCGAGCGAGGTCACGATGCTCATCCCGCTCTTCGCCATGAACGACGGAATCCATGCGATGAAGCCGTAGATCACCGTGTTGAGCACGATAAGGATGACGGTTCCCACGATCGTGCGGGCGATCAGTTCGGGCGTGAACAGGGCGAGGAACGAACGCTGCTTGCCGGTCACGATCGGCGCCGGCACAACCGGCGGCAGCGTGCCGCCCTTCGCGGCTTCGGCTTCGATCGCCACCAGCACCTGCTCGGCTTCTTCAAAGCGTCCCTTCGATTCGAGCCAACGCGGCGACTCCGGCATGCGCTTGCGCAGATACCAGACGATCATCGCGCCGACACCGACGATCACGAACATCCAGCGCCAGCCGAAGTGCGGAATGATCAGGTAGTTCAGCACCGCGGACACGAACAGCGAGAAATTGGTGATGACGGCCAGCAAAGAGCACCAGCGGCCGCGCGCAGCGGGCGGCATGACCTCGCTGATCGTCACGTACCCGACGACGATCTCCGCGCCCATGCCGAGGCCCATCACGAAGCGGGCGACGATCAGCCACGTCATCGAAGGCGCGCATGCGCCCGCGAGAGAAGCGAGGCCGAAGATCAACAGATTGGATTGGTAAGAGAAGCGGCGCCCGAGACGGTCGCCGAGGATGCCCGCGAACCACGCGCCGATCACCATGCCGGCAAAAGTCGCGGAAATGAACTGCGCGTTCCTGGCGAGATCGGACCAGCCGCTCGTCAATAGCGCGCCGAGCACGCCCGCTGCCAGGTAGATGTCGAACGCGTCGAGGAACATCCCACCCGCAATCAGCCCAAGCATCCGTTTGTGAAAGCTGCCAACCGGTAGCCGGTCAAGCCGAGCTCCCGCATTCGTTGCCGACATTGCCATCTCGTCTCCTTCGGTTATCCGCACGCGTTTGGCTCGCGCACGCCACCCCATCGTTGGTCAGGATCTCGACTTGCAGGTGCACGATAGCATCTTGTACGTACATGAAAAAGCACCGCCCGGTAGTGAATTACCCTACACCTTCAACTACACGCGGAAAATTCTCGAAGTGATTGACGCGGCTTTTCCGATTCAATACTCTTGTACGTACAAGTAAATGACGGAGGGAACGCGCCGGCATGAAGCCCTTGAGCGGAGTACGCATCGTTGCGGTGGAGCAGTTCGGCGCCGCGCCCTACGGTTCGATGTTTCTCGCCGACCTCGGCGCGGAAGTCATCAAGATCGAGAACAGCGCCACGAGCGGCGATCCGGCGCGCTACACGGGCCCTTATCATCTCGGCCGCGCGGACAGCGAATATTTCCAGACCTGGAACTCGAACAAGCACAGCGTGATGCTCGATCTGCGCTCCGAGGCTGGCCGCGCAACGCTGCTGCGCCTGGCCGCGTCGGCCGATGCGCTCGTGAACAACCTTCGCGGCGATCTGCCCGCCGCGCTCGGGCTCGATTACGCGAATCTCAGCCGTGTGAATCCGGCCATCGTGTGCCTGCATATCTCCGCCTATGGCCGCGATAACGAGCGCGCGTCGTGGCCCGGCTACGACTATCTGATGCAGGCCGAGTCGGGCATGATGGCTCTCACCGGCGAGCCCGACGGGCCACCCTCGCGCATCGGCGCGCCTTCGATGATCGATCACGTGACGGGGCTCACGGGCACGGTCGGCCTGCTCGCGGCGTTGCTGTCCGCGAAGACGACGGGCCAGGGCTGCGACGTCGATACCTGTCTGTTCGACGTCGCGCTTCATCAGTTGGGCTACACGGCCATCTGGCAACTCAACGAAGGGCATAACTTCGAGCGGCAGCCGCGCAGCTCGCACTTCTCCGTGGCGCCGGTCCAGACCTTTCCCACCGCGGACGGCTGGGTCTTCATCATGTGCATGACCGACAAGTTCTGGCATGCGCTGACGAGCGGCATCGACGCGGCATCGCTCGAATCCGATCCGCGTTTCGCGACGGCCACCTCAAGAATGACTCACCGTGCCGAGCTAACCGGCGAACTCGACCGGATATTCCGGCAGCGCCCCTCGGCGCATTGGCTCTCGGTACTACGCGGCCGTCTGCCGATTGCCCCGGTGCTCACCGTCGACCAGGCGCTGGCCAATCCGTTCGTGCAGGCCACCGGCATGGTGAACCAGGTTGGACATCCCGAGCGCGCTGACTTTCGCATGCTCGCCAATCCGCTGAAGATCAACGGCGAGCGGCCCGTGCAGCATGCGTGCGCCGCCTTGGGCGCGGACACCGCGCAATACGCCGCCCAGTACGCAGATACGCTCGCAGCGCCGGCAAGGGAGCCGCAATGAAGCTCGCAGGCATTCGCGTTCTCGATCTGTCGAACTTTCTGCCCGGCCCCTATCTCACGCTGACGATGGCCGACCACGGCGCGGAAGTCATCAAGATCGAAGCCCCCGATGGCGGCGACCCGGGGCGCACGATCGGCCCGAAAGACGGCGACGAAACGGTGTTCTTCAGAAACCTGAACCGCGGCAAGAAAAGCGTTGTGCTCGATCTGAAGACCGATCAGGGGCGTGAGGCACTGCTCAAGCTGGCC
>Ga0131853_10021145_pt1 | contig 11812 bp, 3 predicted proteins | sample TergutLab28metaG_FD_92764 | JGI IMG/M metagenome (GOLD analysis project Ga0131853, IMG submission 92764) | Labiotermes labralis P1 segment gut microbial communities from Petit-Saut dam, French Guiana - Lab288 P1 (version 2) (version 2) | ecosystem: Host-associated > Arthropoda: Insects >...
ACATACGTACGTACCTACACACATACATACGTACATATACAGGTATGCGCTACATAAGGACGTTCCGGCCAACGACGGACCGCATATACGACGGTGGTCCCATAAGATTATAGTATTATAATATGATATTATAACACTTACCATTGTGTATTACAATTGCCTACAGTATTCAGTACAGTAACATGCTGTACAGGTTTGCAACCTAGAAGCAATAGGCTCTACCATATAGCCTAGGTGTGTAGTAGGCTATACTGTACAATCTAGCTTGTGTTAAATACACGTTCGCACAACGACGCATTTCTCAGAACGTATCCCCGTCGTTAAGCGACGCTTGTCTGTATTCGTACGTACGTACAATAGACACATTATATATCTGTATATATCATACTTAAATAGTGTACTTTAATACAAGGATTAATTCGGAACTTATTTCATTCCCGCCTGTTGTTAAACACAATCCAGTTCCTTAACTGAAGACCGTCTTATACAGGACGCTCTATAATGTATGTACTCGGCACCGTTCAGTCAAATATCAACTGGAAAATGACAGCTCTCTCGTGTAACTGTGTATTTGTCAGCTAGCGTCGAAACCGTATCCCATCCAATCCTATCCCAACGTGCGCATCTTTACATGATTCAACGTGTACCCAAGATAGGCCATATCTCTGTTTACCCTATGTCAGTTGATCGGCGCACTCGCTTGGGGAGATTCTGTTAGGTGGCACGCAGATGGCAAACTGCGTGCAAGAGAGCGTATTGCGTATCAGAAAGAATGAAGGTAGTTAAGCCTGGCAATATGACCGGAAACTTCGTCATGTAGACAAGTGGTCAGGTGTGTGAGCTTTACCTGACGCTCCGACAGCTAAAGCGATAAAGCACATGACTGCACTGTATTTGCGGTACGTTAGGAGCAAGTTCGTGCGTTACATAAAACTAACATAACAAGCGGTTAGTGCTGCACTAACACTGGATTTTTAACAGGGAGGTGACTTGTTCGAATGACGGTGGCTTCATTAGGTGCAATGGCTGAAGAATTCCAAGATTCTATTCGGTCCCTCGGCGACTGTTGTGACTCCGCTTGGATTAGGGCTTCCTTCTCGATCCTTGTCTCACTCAACAATTCTACCCGCTTATAATATGAGCAGCTAACGGTGTCTTAGCATCCCTCAACAAAGAGGAGTGCATAGAGCAAAGTCGTGAAATGCTGGGTTCCCACGCGGGGGGGGGGGGTTAGGTTACTCTCTTAAAAGATGTGACTCTGTAATGTCTGGTAATACCAAAGTTTCGGAGAACAGTGCTACCTAGTGTTGGGGCTGCTTAAACGGAGTAACTCACGTTGAACAAGACCACAGTCTGTTTCACTCTGCTTTACAAACCTGCACCAGTGTTCATAACAGTATCAGAATCACCCCTTGGTGTTTCATACATCGTATACATGGTCTTCTGCCGCTGGAATACAGCAGTCATGCTGGCCATTTGACTCTTCAGTACCTCATCTTTACAGGGTGCTCTTAAACACTACGTACATGGTAATTTGCACCGGAGGTACCTTATCCGTGCATGGTCGTCTTCCCCTGCAATATTTTATCCGTACATGATGATCAGCCTCTGCAGTACCTCGTCCGTACATGGTCATATGCCCCCGCAACATCCCGTAGTACTCTGGGCCGATTAAAGCCCCCCCCCCCCCTTCCACCCTCTAAGCTCGCGCTGCTCTGTCTGTCTCTGACAGCAGTTCGCCTTCCTGAAAACTTCGCAGAATTAATAACGTTGAATTTCCAGAATTTGTGAAAACCCGTCATTCGCTATGTAGTCAGTAAGACAGCTTTATATGCGTGTTTCAGGGGGTACGCCGTTAGTTGGGGCACTGCGCTACAAGCCGGAAGGTCGCGGGTTCGATTCCCGACGGTGTCATTGGAATTTTTCATTCACATAATCCTTCCTGCCACAGTATGGCCCTGCGGTCGACTCAGTGTCTAACAGAAATGAGTACCAGGAATATTTCCTGGGGAGTAAAGGCGGCCGGTGCGTAGGGCTGACAACCTTACCACCTTCATGTGCCGATTATCTTGAAATCTGGGAGCCTCAGCCTCCTGGAACCCTCAGAGCCTGTCCAGGCCTCTATAGGGATTGCTTTACCTTTTGTATGAGCGTTTCACTCTTTGAAGTGGGCGAGTGAGTTCTGTCAGTAGAGGCAATAATACTTCGACTTATACCTCCACTCTCCCCTGCGCCTTCTTGGCGTTGTGCTTAATTCAGGATAGAGATAACTTCACTTGTTTAACATTGTTAGATATGTACCAAATACTGGGAAAGTTAGGAACGTGTATTCCGAGACAAAGACTTTTGCCAGCCATGCTTTGCTTCCAAAAGTCGTACAGTTCCACAGCGCACGCATAAATGCACTTTCCATTTAGGCCTATAAGAAAAGTACTGCCTTGGTTGCGCCATTTTTCACGATACGGCATTACGTTCACATCATGTACCGAGTTACCCACAGATCGGACAGTGAAACTGCAAAACTCGGACTGCTCTTGACTTATGCCCTTACGGAATAAACAGAGTCGGAATTATCCAGATAGTTCAGGAACTGTTGGAAGCGTGGATACAAATTATATTACGCCGTTATTTGAAGAATGGCTGCCACTGAGCCCGTTTCCAGTAACCTTACGCTGTATCGACAACATTTTGTTAAGGAAATTCAATGCCGAATTTTACGTAGATCCGACAGAAGGGTTAGTCGCTGGTAACTAGGTCACAGGCGGTCGGAGACTGGTCTCCACATTAGGCATTCTTTTTGTGCTCTTAAACAAAGCTCTGCCCCTCTCCGTGCAATGCCGCACAGACTCACATTCTCATAGCCTAAAGCTGAGAAGAGCAGCTTCTTCGAAATGCCAGTACGAATGAAGTGTGGTGCCTTCTGGTCGCAACTTGCAGGTACTGAATTTCCAGTAGCGGAATGAAACAAATATACAGCGTTTAGAGAATTGAATACGAGCTTATGCATATACCAAACGAACGAAGTACCTGACACTGTGTTGGCGGGATTAACCTTTATGCACCATGCATCCTATATATAGGACAGACGTACCGCTCCTCCCCAGAATACGCTTTTTGTATATTTAGTCAACAAATATATTTAATTTTCTTTAGACTTTCTCTCGCCATCTTCGTTTATTCCTCCACAAAATGTCTTGTATTTCCTAATGTTACCCTTCTTGGTTCATAAATTATTAAAATTTACCTAAATGGTGTGCTAAACTGTAGATGTCCAGCTCCAGGGCCAAAGGGTTAATGGAAGTTTACAGTTTCTGAGATGTGTGTTTGGTGTCCGGGATTTAGTTGGTTGGTAAGACAAATCTTAGATAAACAGGTTGTGAGGATTGGAGTTGAATGGACGTCGCATTGGGATTTGTTATTGTAGGTGTACAGCCTTCGGGTTGCTCGTAAAGTTACTTAGTTAGCGTGATGGATCTAAGGTGGTGGGTGGATGTAACTGGCTTGGAGTCGAGTCGAATGGAAGGCTTTATTATTAGAGGTGTAGGGTCTTCGCGTTCGGCTCCCAGAGTAACCTAGTAAGACGGACCTTGGGCAAACAGGTTGTGAGCATGGGAGGCGGATAGAACTGGCCCAGGTTTGTATCCAACCAAACAGTGTGCCAGACCATGTACACACCACATGGCAGCAGCAATAAGAGTAGTTTCTTACTCCCACTGTCCAACACATTTCGCCTGCACTTTCTTGGTACAGAGTGCTTCCGAAGCAGGCTTCCTCTGGACATCTGTAGAGGTTCCTTAAGAAATCGTGGAATAAATGCTTAAAAATTCGGAAATGTTCAATTACCGCGAAAAAATATCCCAAATACCTCTCGAAAGACCGGAAAAATGCTTAATTATTTCTTACAATGGAAGCTCACTTGTAAAGTCTATATAGAGAAACTCTTTACAAATTTGCTTGACAGTGGTTTAGTAGCGATTAAATTGTGCCCCGCGCGCTGTCGACGACTTTTCTGGTCTTCAAACATTTTTATAGATGAAGGTTCTTTGGGATATTAAAAAGAGTTCATCTTTTCAAAAAAATACAGGAAAACACCGCCGTTGTGTCTAGAGCCGAAAAGCTGTGTTCCGAACTGTACCAGCACTAATTTTTATTCTATCCAATTGCTAATTTTTCTTAACCTATTTTGGGCTAAAATTTACTGCGTCTTTATGTATGTTCGCGCCCCCCCTCCCCCCGTATGTGTGGTATATCAGAGAATCGGGTTTGCCCCCAGGACACAGCCTTCATCTATTTTGAGTTTTTAGGTACCGGTATGAACGAAACCTTACAAACCGGCCTTGTCATACACCATCTGTTATCAGAGAGTTAGTTATTTGTAAGGTGTATATGTAATAATATGTTAATGCCGATTAGCAATTAGCAGACTGTGTTCGCAGCTGCGATTATGGCAGTGACAGATGGACATGCCTTATTAAGTGCCAGTCACAGAGTTTGTGTGCCCATAATGGCAGTGGTACCTTGGAAGTCGTGATATCTCTGAAGAGATTGTTAGCATCAGATGTGTGGGACTGTGCAAGGCATGTGCATGCGTGTCCTTATCTGTGGATGCTGTTCGTACAGTGACAGAAAAATGAATAAAATTAGAGAGAAACAAACAAGGAAGGAAAAGGCAGAGAGAGAGAGAGAGAAAGAAAAAATAAAGTAATGAATTTATCTTGTATTACTGTATTACTTCGAATGTAAGACGCACCCTAATTTCCTGCTTGTAAAAATGTGACAATGGTGCACCTTAAATTCGAAAGAATGTGTCGTTTAAGTGTAGAGCCTTTGGCCATTGACATCCTTTGGTTTTGTAAGTAGGTAAAAAGGTAAAGTGATCCAGTTACAGGCCCGGTGTGGCACAGAGGGTGGGTAGAGGTATAGCTCTACTCTTCCATGACCGCGGCACTAGAAAGGGGTGAGTGGTCAGCAGCACCCCCCTGCCGCACTTTACCCCCGGAAAAGACCCGGTACCCGTTTTACAGGAGGCTGGGTGGGCCCCAGGGCCGGTCTGGGCGGGCGAAAAATCTCGTCCCCATCGGGATTCGATCCCGGGCCGTCCAGCCCGCAGTCAGTCGCTATACCGACTGAGCTACCGGCCCACTTTGTAAGTAGGTACTGTACCGATATTTTGGAACAATCTGCTTCAACATACTAGATGGAAGCAGTATGTATCCCCATAACGATGTCATGAATCTACCAAATTGCTCGATGTCACATGCCAGAAGAATATAATCTTGATACCACCATGAGAACGTAAATTTGTACATTAGTGTTTCCTATTTCTAATGTGCGTCATTCCCACTGTGTTTTGTACAATAGTAAGCAGTTAGGTATGTTAACACTTAACGTCTAACACAACTATATATAGTTGTGTTAGACGTTAAGTGTTAACATACCTAACTCCTTACTATAGTGTTTCCTATAGTGCACACTGGTGTGTGTGTGTGTGTGTGTGTGTATACTGCTTGTAGGTACACAGTACTGTGTTTCCACACATGTGCTGTTTTCTTGTATTGACAAGACAGGCATTGTACTTATAACGTAACATTGGGGTGTGCTCTTGCAATTTTTGTTGCAGTGGAAAAGCAGTAAATGTTGCATATTCTGAGGGTGTGTCTCTAGCCTTAGGTATCCAGCATCCCAAGCGCATGCGCCGTATTGTCACCTGCGGTCTGTCCGGCTGTACAATATTTTTCCACATTATCTCATAAATGGCACGATTTTCGAAAAAAAACTTATTGAACATAGCAGTGTGTTTTGATTTTCTGTAAAAATTTGTCTGAAATATCTCTCATTATAAGAAGAACTGAGTGAGATATATTCAAAAGTGTATATTTGGCCTTCATGTAAAGTACCGGTTATTCTTGTCAGATTTTAACGAAACCTGAATTTTCTCTACAGATTTTCGATAATTCTCAGATATCAAATTTCATGAAAATCCATCCACTGGGAGCCGAGCTGTTTCATGCGGACGGACGTACAGACGAACACGCAGACAGGCATGACGAAGCTAATAGTCGATTTTCGCAATTTTGCTATCTGACCTCACCGGACAGTATCCTTCGAATGTCCACATGAACCGCAATATTAATTTCATTGTGATATATGAAGTAGCTAGAGGAGGCTACGAACCTTTATTCACCTGGATTGACTGAGGAAACCCGTGATAAATTTCAGTCAAAATAGACGGTCTCCAGCCGTGATACCAACTCACGATTACTGTGTAAAGCCATCAAGCATGATTATAAAATTGATGGCGGTATGAAAGTGATTGTATTGTCCTATCTTGAAAGAGGTTGGAGATCCTTGAAAAAGCGACACCGTTATGAAAAACTGTCGACACAAACATACTTATATGCTGTTTCACATACCTTGTGACCTTGATGTTAATTAGGATACATACGTACCATCAATATACTGCGACACGCTTGGTTTGTATAATGAGTTACAGGTTCAGCGGCTGCCCCATAAAACGTTGGGCCGCCAACGAGGGAACTGAGAGATTTAGACTTTTTACCGCGGTCAGAATTCAGATTGCAAAACTCTGGATTATAAAACCGTATAGCCTGGTAATAGGTGAGTATCAGTGATTCGGAGAAAATTCCTGCCTTCATCTACACGTTGAAGTTGTTTGGAAGTAGGTTGCAGGTTCGTGCGAGAATTTGGTGCCCTCCGACCAGAGCACACGTTCTCATGAGACGTAATATCTTACTTACTTACTAACTAACTTACTTACTTACTCCATTGTGCAGAGTCCTTCTTGAGACGCTAACGGATTTTCAGCTAGTCAGGAAATTCTCCGCACTTTATGGAACCCGGAGGTTCATTACCGCAGTCACAAGTGCCCGCCAACTGTTCCTATCCTGAGTCACCTCAATCCAGTCCATACCCCACATCCTACTTCCTGAAGATCCATCTTAATATTATCCTCCCACCTACGCCTGGGTCTACAAAGCGGTCTCTTTCCCTCAGGTTTCCCCACCAAAACCCTGTATACTCCTCTCCTCTACCCCATACGCGCTACATGCCCCGCCCATCTCATTCTTCTCCATTTTATCCCCCTAACAATATTTGGTGAGCAGTACAGATCATTAAGCTCCTCATTATGTAGTTTTCTCCACTCCCCTGTCACATCGTCCCTCTTAGGCCCATATAATCTCCTCAGCACCCTACTCGCAAACACCCTCAGCATGGCAAGTAATACCACCATCTGAAATTCAAGAGCGGATGAATTGCGGAAATTCGGTTGACAATCTTCGTCTGTATCTAAGGCGTGGTCTGTGGCTGCTCGCTTGCTGGGATTGCGGGTTCGAATCCCGCCAGTGGCATGGATGTTTGTCTGTTGTGAGTGTTCTGTGTTGTCAGGTAGAGGTATCTGCCGCTGCCCAATCCCTCGTCCCGAGGAGTCCTACCGATTGTGCGTGCGTCTGTGTGCGTGTGTGTTATTGAGTGTGATCAAGGGCAACTATAACCTCTACACCTACAATCAACAGGTAGAAAGTGATCAGGAAAAAAAAAACTGCCTTCTTTCTGTCCACTAAAACGTTTGAAAAGGTATGTGGCATTTAAGTTTCTCGCAGTGGACTCCTGGGTTGCGACACCGTGTGGTCTAATGGGTGGATACCAACACTTCGAAGGAACAAGCCACTTCCATCTTCAGGTAGATACACCAGGCTGGGCTAACCGAAGTGCTCGTGGGATTCCGTGTGAGGTTGCAGCTTGATCTCGCACACTGAGACCAAATAGACAGTGAGGGTGCGAATGTGAACAGGATGCTGAGGGGAGTATCTGGGACTGAGAGAGAGGAGAGTGCGGAAAACAGCATAATGAGGAGCTTCCTGATCTCTGCTCTTTTCTAATTATTATGCTGGCAACCAAATCCAGGAGAGTTATTGGGGTGGGAGGATCATCGGGAATGAAAACGATGAATGTGTAACGCATTTGAAACAGAAGACCTCAAAATATGAGACCACATATGGAAGATTGGTCCCTGAAGAGGGAGGCAGAGGCAAATATGCGTGAATTTCTACCGTCGTTCACGGCTTCACGTCACAGAACACGCTGCAATGCGCTTCTCGCGTGTCTTGCGGCAGCTGCGCAAACTGCTCGAATAAAATTGGTGTTATTCCATCGAAACACCACAACATCACACAACCACCAGCACACCAGTGTGGCTACATGTTGCGGTCTTTTCTGGACCATCTTCATACCAATATTTTCCAGTAGAAGGCACAATCGGTACGCACTATACATTGTGGGATCCCATGCTATTTACAGGGTGTGCGTAAAAACAATTATAAGTTTTTTTTAGTTTAAAACACTGTTGAACAGGCTGTAGTGTATCTAAAACATTATGTAAAGGTAAGGCAGTCCCGTTACAGGCCTGGAGTGGCCCAGAAGGTTCCAGGAAGTTAAGGTTCCAAAATTTCATGACAGCGTCACAGGATGGTGGTAAGGCTATCAGCCTTACGCACCGGCCGCCTTTACCCCCAGGAAATGCCCCTGGTACTCATTTCCGTTAGAGACTGTGTCGAACCCAGGGCCATGGAGCGATCGGAAGGATTTTATGTCAATGAAATATTCGAATGACACCAGTTGGGATCGAACCAGCGACCTTCCCATTTGTAGCATAGCACCTTAACCACTGTGCTACCGCGGTCCCCAGTGCGTTATGTACATGTATATATACACACCGAGTACAACATTACTTCGTACTTCATGTCCACATGACTACGGGTTTTAGAACTACTCGTTATTTGTATATTACTACACCATACATTTGACATATTTGTATAATGAAAGTACCTGCATAACTGACAGTAAACACAAACACAATGTTTTAGATACACTACAACCTGTTCAATCGTGTTTTAAACTTCACTAAATGTTATAATTGTTTTTACGCACACCCTGTAAATAGCATGGGATCCCACAACGTATAGTGAGCACCGATTGTACCTTCTACTGGAAAATACTGGCCTGAAGATGGTCCAGAAAAAGACCGCAACATGTAGCCACACTGGTGTGCTGATGGTTGTGTGATGTTGTGGTGTTTCGATGGAATAACACCAATTTTATTTTGAGTATTAAAAACACAATGGGGTGTCTTCTATTAAAAAAATACACAAACTGCTCTCATTTCTTTGTGAGACGACTTCTGAAATGACAGCTTAAGATGATCGATAAAGTCATCTTCTTTTAGCTTCCTTTGACAGGATTACCACACCTACAAGCACTCAGGATGGACACACAGGAATAACAAAAACATGTCATATTGAAAGAGAATTGTGGTTGGTGAATTACCTTCAGTTTTTAAATGGCTCAACTTAAATAAGACGGGCTGTGTACATGTAATGTAATGTAACAATGAGGTGCCTGCACGTAACCATTGTTGTCGTGGAAAAGCTTTTAAAGTGTTACATATCCTGAATGTGTGTTTGTAGCCTTAGTTAACCGGCATGCAAAGCGCATCTTTTTTACGGAGCATAATAGCGTCATCTGTAGGCTGTCTGTCTCTACCATTATCTCATAAACGGCACTATTTTCTGGAAAAAAAAGTTATTAAACATAAATTTTATCTTTTGATTTTCTCTACAGTTTTGTCTGAAACATTTCTCTAAGTAGAAATCAGAAAGATATTATGAAAAATGTATGTACGTCTTCCGGTAAAGTACCCGTTATTATTGTGAGATTTCGATCAGACTTGAACTTCCAGGACATATTTTCGAAAAATATTCCCATATCAAATTTCATGAAAATCCGTTAATTGGGAACCGATACAGACAGACGAAGCTAATAGTCACTTTTCGAAACTTTGCGAACCCATCTAAAAAAAAAAAAATCCGTCATTCTCACTGCCAGGCAACACCTCAGCCAGCGTAAAATTTGGCAACTGTGCGAATGGTTCGCCATTACCGTTTTAGCCTCTGGACATGCCCTGCAATCACGTGCTGTCTGTTCATGGTGAAATAGTTGAATTGCCAAGATGACGAAAGGGTTTACAGAAACAGAATAACCGGTATTCAAACCGCGGTCCCTTGAATAAGAAGCAGGCTTGCTACATACACCGAATCGCTGCGTTCTGTAAATAGTAACAAGATGTGGCCTGCATTCAATGTCACCTTGAGAAATATTTTGTAACGTAAAATATTCTAATAATAACAATTATGTAGGGCCGATTCGAGCGAAAATTAAATTCTCTGTACAACATTCAATGCAGGCCTCAAAAGCCAAATTTTATTTAAATGCGCTGAGTACTTTCGCAAATGAAAGACATGACCCCGCCATTGTGCTTCCACTTTTATCAGGCCAGTTATTCTGAGGCCTTCATCTTGACCAACTCAGCTTCCAGTACGGCGTACTGGGGCAGCTGTCAACCCGGCCCTTGCCTCCTCAATGCATGTATTGTACAGTGCTACATTAACTTTAGGTTGCCTAAATTCCAGCTTTAGGCTACCTAAATTCCAATTGCTTCCTTAATTCAACGGCCATTAATTCATTTTTAGGCGCGTAATCAAAATTGCGGAAAGCGACTGTTAGTTTCGTAATGTCCGTCACTCTGCCCGCATGGAACAACTCGGCTGCCACTAGACGGATTTTCATGAAGTTTGATTTCTGAATATTATCGAAAATCTGTAGAGAAAGATTCAGGTATCGTTAGAATCTGACAAGAATAGCCGGTAATTTACATAAAGGCCAAATATACATTTTTTAATATATCTCACTCAGTTCTTCTTATAATGAGAGATATTTTAGACAAATTTTTACAGAAAATCAAAACACACTGCTATGTTCAATAAGTTTTTTTTTTTCGAAAATCGTGCCATTTATGAGATAATGTGGAAAAATATTGTACAGCCGGACAGACCGCAGGTGACAATACGGCGCATGCGCATGGGATGCTGGATACCTAAGGCTAGAGACACGCCCTCAGAATATGCAACACTTACTGCTATTCCACAGCAATAATGTTCGGACGAACGCGCCTTAGTGTTACGGTATACGTATAGTACATGGCCTCACTTGTTCGCTTTCCACCTTCCTGGAATGTCTTCATTTTTTTATTACTGTCATTCATTCCCGCCTGTCCCTGACCCTCTTTCTACTGACGTGCCAATGACAAGCTGGCTGTAGCAACTGCAAGCCACAGGGGCCGCTAAATGTGGTAGGACCACAGCTGACATGAGCAGATGCATGAAAGATTTTGTTTGTGTGTTAACCATTACAAAGAAGTTATCGATGTAGAAATGTGTGATTGTGATTGATAGAGAGGATCAGCACTGGTGGATTTAGGGCGTAGCCGTGCGAGTCGCCGTTTCATTGCGTACGAACGTCCTGGGGAAACATGCATGCAAGAAATTTAACATTTTGGAGCTTGAGTTTTATCGAACTAAAAAAAAAAAAACAAGAACTGAGTTCACACCGAAAATAAAACACTGCGTTTTAACATAAAGACCAATCAGTTCATATTCTTCGTAACAAAACCGGAGTCTGTTTTAAAACATCAATACACTGCTTGACCAAATGAAGACTTTTTGTGTGTTGAAGGAAGTGATGCAGTGTATGTTGTAACCAGGGCACTCTAAAGGGCCAGTCGCCTTCGCTAAGCTTAATCTTACTAATTAATTAAATTTGTATTTTTTAGTGTAAGATGAACACAACCGTACATATCTTGTGTGTTTGGGTTCTGTTCGATACGGCTGCATGTTTCGGCTGTCCAGATCAGCCATCATCAGGTAGGGAATGGATGCACAGCAACAGTACAGAGGAC
>Ga0131853_10021146_pt1 | contig 11812 bp, 8 predicted proteins | sample TergutLab28metaG_FD_92764 | JGI IMG/M metagenome (GOLD analysis project Ga0131853, IMG submission 92764) | Labiotermes labralis P1 segment gut microbial communities from Petit-Saut dam, French Guiana - Lab288 P1 (version 2) (version 2) | ecosystem: Host-associated > Arthropoda: Insects >...
TATGGACTGGTTTGGGCGGGTCCAGGATAGAGATAGGTGCCGGACACTTGTGAGTGCGGTAATGAACCTTCGGGTTCCGTGAAATGCGGGGAATTTCTTGACTAGCTGCAAACCAGTTAGCTTTTCAAGAAGGACTCTGCACCATGGAGTAAGTAAGCAAGTAAGTATGTCCTAACATCATTTGAGGCATGTGTCTGCCAGTCGTTAACAGGACAAAGTTTCTTCGAAAAAGATGAAGATACAAATATCCTGAAATATCAGGGAATGTTGACGGGTAAATACACTTCAAAAGATTGTAGTGCCTCCAAAACATCAGGAAATATCCATTGATAGGGAATATTTTTCTAAAAGTCACGAACATGCCTCATCACCCGGTAAGAAAATAAAATATTGCTCTGACAACAGGAGTGATGAATGCATACAATATATTACAGACCAACAAATGTACTTTAATTTCTTCACATGTAGTTTTATTTTATTATAGTTAACAACATGTTTCGGTCACTTATGTGGTCATCTTCAGGGTGATTTCTTTGAGAACAAGAATCAAATAATAATTAAAATGTGCCTAAACGCTACACAGTTTTAAAAATCATATAATTCCTTGCTAAATTTAACTGTAGAATAATGACAACATGAATGGATATAAAACATAGGAAGTTACAATTGTTTTGAACATATGGAGTGACTACACAACAGATTATATATATAGAATTATCATCTAGTTTGCATAAAGATGTTTTAACCTGGATGATGAAATCTCTGAACTTAACTGCCGAAGTTACGAATGTTTGTACTATTCAGTCGGCGAAAGGTCGCCCTTTGTTGGAGACATTTTCCCACTTATTTATTCGATTGAGGTATTGGAAAATTTCGAGTGATTTTCTTTTAACGACAATATAAGCTTTGTAGTTGTCTCGAGCATTGTACTTTGGAGCTGTGTTTCTGCATTCACCAGTTATAATTCTGAAGTTCTCAGATGTTTGTCATCTTGGTAAATTTGCTCCTTAACATATTAACAGTTTGGTCAACATTCTGAGGCCTTGCTGCTTAATTTCTTCCGCTTTACAACTGAAAGTTTCAAAGTGTTTGGATGACCATCTATGTTGATGAAAATGAGGAAATTAAATATATGAAAACATTGAAAATTTGAACACAAAGATTTTTTTCTATATACGATATATGTTAGAGATCAATGCTGGTCTTGCTAGCCGTGACATTTAATACAGACAGCTTGTTTACGATTTTTGATCTTAAGACATGTTTTCGGTATTTATTTTTAATGTAAAATAATTAACCAAAATATTGATCTGTGATAGGGGATGTATGCTTAAATATCAACACAAACACCTCAGAGTAAATGTGAAGTAAAGAAGAGACTTTTGAACAAAATTGACTGCTTAATTTCACGAATTTCATTCTGCCTGCAAACGTTTGGTAATTTTCGAGGCAAATTGAACTGAGACTGTTCATTGTTGCATTCCCAACTGCCTCAATTCACTACCATCTTTTAGACATCAGTCGCATACGGAAAAGCAGAAGGCGTAGTTCTACGGCCGCTCGCATGCTGAGATTGTGGGTTCGAATTCCACCGGGGGCATGGATGTCTGTCTGTTGTGAGTGTTGTGTGTTGTCAGGTAGAGGTCTCTGCGACACACTGATCACGCGTCCAGAGAAGTTCTACCGACAGTGATGTGTCGCTGTGTGTGATCTAGAAACCTCAAGAATGATGAGGCCATGGTCCGCATTGGGCCGCCTCGCCACAGGGAAAAAATAATAATACATTTAATACATTATTAATATAAAGTAGCCGAAATAGCCCTACGACGATCCACACAGTGATCCTTTACACACAGCAAGCAAACACATTGCAGTTCTGTGTATATTTGCTCCTTATCGAAGTAGATAAAACATTGCTTTGATAGTAGAGATATAAGGTGATATGTTCAAGATTTTGTAAATACCTATCACATGTGGAACATGCGATTTACAAGCGGTGTCTGTACATACGCACGTATGTAAGAGTGTTTTCTCATTAATATATATTTAATAATTTTTTAATTCATAAGAAAAGTGATTATAAGTCCGTGGTGATTAGCTACACTATAGAAACATTAATAAGTAGACTACAATGTCATGTTTTCGAGCAGAGAGCTGCTTCAAGATGTGAAGAATTTCAGATGTTGCTGGCCCTGCCTCTGTCCCCATCATCTTCATCCTGGGGGGACGGAAAACCTTCATATCTTGACGCTTTTGTCTACCTGAGATTATAACATTCAATTCTGTCGCCGCGGAAGCTGCAAGACTAATTAGTAAACTAATGTACCGTTGCTAAGTCATTTACCTAAGTACATAATTAAATAGACTTAAGAGGACAATATCTTTCTAAACTCCTTGTCCGCAGTATTTGTCGCTTCCGGATAGAGATTTTTTTTTTTGCGTAGATCGAATATTTTTAAATTATTGTAAACCTTCGAAGCCTATGTAAGAGAAAATTCATGTAAACAAATCGAAAAGTAGTAACGTGTAAATTTGCGATATAATTAGTGGAGGAATAATAAAAACATAATGATACACTGCTGTAACTTAACTTTCCCCAACTCGGTGTTACAGCACACAGTAGCCTTACCTTGCTACGTTGCAGTTTTCTAAGCCACCTTGATCAAGATTCAAGTGTTCTCGAATATGACGGTTTGCGGATTGTAGATATTTACCGACTTGCCAGAGGAGCTTGTTTCGTCCATCTTCCGGTTCCAGGATACCAGCAGACATGTCATCATATCCCAGAACTTGGATCTTCATCACATCAAAATCTGATACAGCACGTAGGAATAAATAGACTTTCATAATTACCAGATTGATGTATTGTCTACCTATGTTTTCAGTTGACAGTAAGCAATTACCGTTCTATAAGGAGGGAACCGCAGCAGCTACTTGGCAGGCGCAGTGGCGAGTTCACTGGCTCCAGTAGCTATAGAAGACATTCAGGCGTGATACTTAAATGATATCTTAGAAGAACTGAAGGCTTTTTACAACCGTCTTCTTGCAGGAGGGTGGTGGTCTTCACCGACAGATATAATTACTTGTCTGCTAATGTAATCATTAAAAAAACCTTGTATCCGGCCATAAATTCGAAGACAACCCGGATTATATGATCCTTATATATATATATATATATATATATATATAGAGAGAGAGAGAGAGAGAGGTAGAGTTATAGCTATACTCTTTCTTTAACCTCGGATCTAGATGGGATGTGTGGTCAACGCCACGCCCCGGCCACTTTACCCCCGGGAAAAAGAGCCCGTACCCATTGTTTAGGAGGCTGGGTTGGCCCCAAGTTCGGTCTGGACGGGTGCTGAAAATCTCGCCCTTACCGGGATTCGATCCCGGACCTTCCAGCCCGTAGCGAGTCGCTATACCGACTACGCTCTCCCGACCATATATATATATATATATATATATAGTTGTGCGTTGCTATATTGTAATTGCCCTGGAATTAAACTAAATACTAAAATTAACAATTTTATTTAGAAATTCCATTACAGTTATTATATACCAGAAATTCTGGGCTTTATCTGTTTCATAATTCATCCCTTACATTTTAACTTGGAACCTCAAAATCATAAACGAAGGTTTATTGTTTTTGAAAACAGTACCTCACCAATGAAAATAGGTGAAGCAAAGGTATAAAAATTCCAGTTTATTTTACTTTTGAATGTAAGGTATCCTGCCTGGTACCGCTTAGAACTGGCTGCAACATATTGTATACTAATGAAGTAAAATCATAATAAAAGGAAGGATATAATCATGGAAGGCAATGGGTTCAATGTTTCTTACGTGTACTTAAAATACGAAGAATTAAGAACAAAGTAGATGGAACGAAGAATATGTATCACTTATGTCAACTGCTGTACAAATAGAACACGCTTGCATGAACTGTAATAAGTTGGATTTTGTTTTGATTTTGGTTAAATAATAAGGATTTTGTCCATCTACACTTGTAGATCGTCCCCTGTTAGGACAGTATATACCATCCTTGCTTTTTCTTGGTATTTTGCAAAGGATTTGTAATAATATCCTAAGACGGCTCTCTTTTCTTATCTTTGAAATTACATGCGCAATACTTCCGTTCATAACGGATTTCCACTCCCTTCATGTGGCCGGAAAATCCCAACTTTCACAAACTCTCTTTTGCAGAATCCTTAGCAAGACTGACTCACTTATATTATGAGTTGCGATTCCAAATTCACGCAATGCAATATCTGCACCTAGCAGGTACCTGGTGAAATGTGGTCCCTGAGAAAGATGGAGGTCAGTTGGACTGATCGTGTTAAAATGAAGAAGTATTACAAAGTTTCAAGGCGGAAAGGAACACCATAAATGACATAAATAGAAGAGAGACTAAATAGGGTGGTCACAGGTTTCGTAGGAACTGTCTTCCAAACACATTTTTGAAGGAAAGCTCTAAGATATGGGAAGACTAGGAAGAAGGTATAAGCAGCTACTGGATGTCTATAAGAAAAAGAAAATATCGTGGGAATTTAAAGAGGAAGCACTAGATCGGGCACTCTGGAGAACTCGCTTATAAAATCCTATTGACATGACGCAAGACGGACTGTTTGATGATGATGTTTATGATAACAATAAATATTAATTACTGTCATGGTGCTAACCATGATTACTTCAAACATAATCGTATTTCTGGTAAGGATGCTTAAGCAAAATACGGAATGGTAGCTTTAAAACTGTGACTTGCATTCATTCTTACCGATAATTTTGTGGGAATGTGTCAAGACCTAAAACCTTATATGAACAGTCAAAGAGAATTTAGAAAGGAATGTCGGATTGATCAGCTGATTGAATCAACAGTTCCACATTCATTAAACGCTGACATTAAATATCGTTCGCAACAAATCAAAATTACTTCCTGCCCTTCATTTTTAAAGAAATAAAATTTTTAATTGTCAAATAATTTGACGTCGTTCAAGAAGAAAATGAGAAGACTTACGTTGGAGTTCGGCGCTTGTATTTAACCATACAAAATGCTGCTAAGAAGTCAGACCTAAACCATTACCTTGTTCACGTAATTAAAGAACGTGACTGATACGATAAAGCAGATTGTATTTTAGTCCTTGGCTAGGCGTCTTTATTGATTCGAAAGGAAATGAGATGGTGAATCGCGTTTCAGTCAGTTATGAAGTCTGGTTCAATTCGAGCGGTTACGTAAATAACCAGAACAGCAGGGTGTGTAATTTTATACGACCTCGTATTTGCGATGCAGCGTTGTATATCCTCAGTCTGGGGTTTTGTGCACTCTTGTACGTCGCCACGTGACTGGATCTCTAATACTCGAGAACACGTCAAACGAAGACGGGTACCAGGACCTATCACGCCAGTTTATTGTGTTACCCAAAAGTTAAGATATTTTATATTTAATAGGATTTTGTCAGAACGACATAAAATTTATTTTCTTACCTCACAGAGAACACAGTCATTTTGTATTATAAACACCGATCTGCTAATTATGTTTAGAAAAAGATTTGCGTTTTATTCTGAGAATCATACGAAATATATGAGTAAGCTTTTTTTTATCTCAGTATTTAACCAACTTGGTGCACAAAATGTTTTACACAATAAGTTTTATTTCATGCCTCTACATGTTTCGATCACAAGCACTCATCATCAGGAGGTCAAAATTGCATTACACAGCCTCTGGTATCATCACACCTATAGGTGTGATGATATCAGAGAGATACTGAGATAAATATACTGAGATGCACGGTCAACAAAACGCCAAAAAAATATAAGTATGCGTTAAGGCAAAACGCATATTTATTTGAGTCAAAAACTTGTACCATTGTGGTCGAATAGAGAACTTTCACACTGAAACGCAAAGCTAAGTAGACACTGAACATTTTCTTATAGTTAGTCATCCCTTTGGATTACTTATAAAATAAAGAATTAAAGTAACGTCAACAAAATTAGATATATGAATTATTTATTGATGCAACATATTTTGACCGCAAAGGAAAATTCTTAAAAAGTTTTTACCCTGAAGATGATCCATTGTTTCGAAACATGTTGCAACAATAAATTATACAGTAATTTTTGTTGTGTTGGCCGTATTTTATTCTTTTATCTAACAAAATATTTCGTTGTTATTGGCAAACATATTATTAATGAATTTACAAAGACGTCCCACTTTTTGACAAATTATCAGGTACTGAGGTTATCGTACATGGTTTTAATACAGCGACGTCATGTGACGAGGATGAAAGCTCCAAAGCAACTCTCCTAGCTGTCATCAGCTGTGAAATATCGTCTTCTAGGGTAGTCGTTGAAATAAACTAATTTATCCTTTAATTACACTTCTAAAACACCAGCACGTCTCATACCGCCTGTTTTCAAGCATCCAACCCTTTAAAAGTTCGTAGTCAATATACGAGGGTGAGTCAAATGAAAACCTTAAATGTTTGTTATCCCGTAATTTATTGAACACTAAAGGTATACAATGGCTTCATTTTTCTATGTAGTCTCCAGATGTGCGGCTATTTCATTCCCTGTTACGCGGCGATTTTCCTTCACGACGCCTTCAATTGCTGCAATGGCCTCTGTTGTCGCTACTCGGTGTGCCCGACCAGATGGAGGAGAGTCTGTTACAGAACTAATGCCGTTCATGAACTTCCTAGTCAACTTGTACACTCGCTCAAGTGACAGACATGCATCACCACACTGAACTTTCATTCGTCGATGAATTTCGATGGGTTTCACCCCTTTACCCCTCCCCCAAAAGCGGATGACAGAACGTTGTTCTTCTTTGGTGCATGTTGCAAGCGGGGGCCGCCGTCTTTACACTACTACTGCGCCGTCGTGTTGCATTCCTGCATTGTACTGCCACCTGTCGATCTCTCTTCAAACTATGAGTGTCATTATTGTCAACTTACAAGACAATGGAGCTGTGTTTCGAATTTTTATCGCACTTCTAATATTTTCATCTGACTGTCCCACGTATGTACAATTTCCACTAACATCAAATTATCTATATTTTGTCTACAGATTTATTATATGTTTCTTAAATTTCTCAGAATAACCAGTGATATCCCACCCTCAACATGTTGCACCTGTTGGTCCTTGTTATGAATACGGTGTTTTATACGAAGTATAGAGTGAAATTTTATGTGTTGTTTCGGTGGTAATTTTCTGACCCTGCAGACTTAACGCCCTGACATCTCTATTGATGACTTGTTGCATTCTACTGTTGTTACGAGGAGGCAGTTGACCTTCAGCACTTGAGTCTTCATCCCAAACATGCAAAAGTAAGTTAATGTTAATATCGTACATTAAAGCAACTTTAAAAAAAGAGCACTTGATGTACACACACACACACACACACATATATATATATATATACAGTATATATGTATATATATATATATATGTGTGTGTGTGTGTGTGTGTTTGTTTGTGTGTGTTACTGCCTATTTAAGATTTCATTTAACTGTAACCTTCTCAGTTTTTTATCTTAATGAATCGCGCTTCAAAGTTATGCTAATGTTTTTGTTTGTCCAATGCCACAACATGTCGTTGTGGACTTCGTGGTCCTCCCTCCTGGGCATGGCAGGAGTGTAACAGACTTCTGATGATGGGACGCCCATGAGGCGCAGTTACGTTGTCCCGATGAGGTGAGTGGTGATATAGGAAGATGTAGTGCCAGGAGGGCTCTTAAACCTAAATTCTACCAACCTACCCAGACCATGGTCACCGCGGGAATCCTCCCCTACAGGGAACATTCTCACGGTAGAACCGGGAATCGAACCCGGGAACTCACGATTAGTAGTCAGAGACTCTGACTCCTAGACCACGAGGCTGTTCAGTTCTGCTAATGTTTCAGTACGGAACATGTCATTTGCCGTTTATAGCTTTATCTTCGTAATTATAGTAGAGAGTTTTCGTATAGTCTTCTCAACTGGACAGATGACATCCGAAACGTTCATTAGAATAAACAAGGAAGAGTAATTTGTGGATATCGCGCCAGAACACACGTTTTGCACTGAATAATTTGTGTTCTTCCCGTGTTCTAAACAACAGAGTTATAACAGGGTATTGAAATTTACACGGATTATTACGAATTGTCTCTAATGATCACGATTAGAATAAGAAAAGTTTGCATTTCTCTTTCTCTTGATAGTAACTCGTAAAACCTACTTTCAACTTAGAAATTTGAACGTCATTTCTGTTTTCGGTTATTACTGTAGCAAAGTAGAAGTGTAGCGCCATGATGTCATAAAAAAGCTTGTTGGTATCACCAAGTTCTTCAGAAATCGAGGAGCTATTTTAAGAAGCGAAATGGGGAAACACACAGCATGTTAATATCGTCAACCAAATTTATTCTTTTATATTACACATGGAATCTAAAAAAACACCTCTCACAATTTCCCTAGTTATGAACACACAAAAACACACACACACACACACATGTATACACCCTGTATTCGAATTATACTTCCTAATAATATTTTACACAAGAATGATCCTTCAGCCTCAATGTGATTTTGCTGTATTTGTACGTTTATTTTGGACACGCGCTGCTTTCTAAAGTGCTGTGTAATATTATTAACGTAAAACGGCGATTATGAACTTTGAACTGATTTGAGTATCTGGTTACACTTCAACGAATATACCGATAAACGTAACAATGATATTATGATCGAAACATTCGAAAGTCGCCTTTAGAGGTTTATAATAAGGACATTATCTTCAGTGCTGTTTGGGATTTCCAATGAACTTACATTTTATCAGTTCGAATCAATTCTGTGTTGTCAGCCAGTATTAGAATTATAGTTGATCTGAGATAAACTCTTAACAAAGACTCATTCATTGAAGACGTTGATCAGTAAGTTATTGTATCGTAGGTTTCTGATCGACCAGGATATATTTCCAGCATTCCTTTCATATTCAAACACACTTCAAAAATACAGCTGTGACGAGTTTTGTGCTCTTGTGAGACGGTCAGGTAAGTTCGTGCGATGTGAATATAAACTCATCAAAATACTAAAACTATAGACGCCATGTTGCATGTCATACTGCACAGAAATACATCTCTCAGGTACGAAGGAAACTAGTCTGTATATTTATGAAATATTATTCTTTCTGAATGTTGCTTTATGTTTTGCTAGAACTGCTATGAAGAGCCTGTCAAACTTGGTGATATTTGTGGCCTTGGCTACCTTATTTCATCAGAGTTCCGGCAATAAACATCACATACGGGATAAAATCTTGAAGGCTCATGAAGAAGTGAAGGAAAAACTTGCTCCTTACGGTAAGTCGAAGAGTTTGGTAAGTACCAGGCAAACTTTTGACGTAATTCCGGAAGGTTCCCTATCACCAGATTCAATCGTGCTTGCTTAAATGCTTTTTTGAAGCACACAGCATCTTCCAGTTCAGTTAAGTAGTACTGTAACATATTTGTTGCTCTTCTTCTTTGATTAAACGTATTTTTTTACTGTTATCTATCAATTAAATGTTCCATGTTTTGTTCTGATACGCCGTAAAAAATGAACGTGTCACAGACAAACTTCTGTTGCCCAGAAAGTCACAATGGTGTTTCGGTCTCAAAAAAAGGCTGGTTCATGTGGGTTTATTAGTGGAAGAAGCGGGACTGGGACAATTGTTTCTTTACAAGTACTTAGATACCTCCTTGCCATTATTTTTCCACCAGTGATGCATAGGCGTATTTCATTCCTCAATCATAACGCTATATTAATTTAGTAAATAGCAGTTTTTCAGTAAAAATTTTCTAGAAAAATGGAAGGTTTAATATATACGGCTTTAAAATTTGTTTTGTCCGTTGTGTTTTTGGCGGTACGTAACATGTGATATTTAACATTCGATGATAAAAGTAGTTTCCTGAATTCCTTGTCACTGACTGTATTTTTGTATTCAGTTTTCTGCTGATAGTAGATGTGTTCATCACAAAGCGATATGTATAAATTTGTCACCTAAGGAAGTCTGTAAGCTATTGTTTCCAGCTTAGTATGATGTGCATTAACTTGATAAATATTTCCCAACATTTAGAAAAAATTCTTCTTTGGGGTAGAATATTCTGAAAATTGGAGCATCAATTTTTTCTGAGGCTTTGATATCCTCCCACCAAATTACATAGCTTCACACACCAAAACACAAAAATATCGAACGTTAAGAATTTCCCGTTAAACTGTAAATCCCGTAAACTGTGATTTTTTACCTAAGATGTGACATTTAATTCCTTGTTCTCGCCATATGCTATGTAGGACAAATGTTTTGTGAAGGTCATTCGTATAACTGAATAATCGGTGTTTCTTTCTACCACAAAAGAAAAGTTAAACCATTAAGCTGGAATATGTGCAAACGCATGCCTTGAGAAAAGTGGACACTGATCATATTTGTAAAGGTGAAGAAATAAGAGAAAATAAATTCAAATACTTGTCACCACTCTTTTTAAAATATTTTGTCTTGTATAAAATCTCAAAGCCTAAACTTTAAAGTATTAAAAATCTCCAATTACTGCCACTTCATGTGTCTGTGAAAGTTCGTACTCATTTTGTGTGAAGGATACGGAATGAGAGATTATTGGAGGATAATATTTAGAATAAATCTGAAAATTAGAACGCCGATACAACGGTATTCCACATGCGTAAAAAAAGTGTTTTTAGCCACAGTTGTTGGATTAAACATTATCGAATACATTTTATTACTTAGAATGAAGAACTGTAGCTACGTAATATTAAAAAGGAGTTTCTATTTCACACGGGAATCCTTTCCGTAATACAAAGCCATTTATTTTTAATTGCGTACGGAAATAATGTTCATTTGTTCTAACAACTACATATGCACATAAAAGTAACTGCTGTCTAAATAGACAAATGACGTGTGTTTGTGAAAGTCGCGATTTCAACTGCACGTTATTCAATAGATTAATTGATAAGGTAATTTGTGTTCTTTTTACGTAAGAGTTCCAAGAGTACGTAGTTGGTGATGGGCTAAATACGAGTTAATCCCTTTAATGAAGCTTGTTGCCAAGAATTTACTTCGTCAATTAAATAACTCATCCTTAACATCAATATATAAATAACATATTCACTTCTTACGATTAAACAAACGGAAATATTTTAAGCGTGTCCACATTGTTGCGAAAAGGCCTACTGTCTTCGTCATGTCCATTCTTTTCTCTGTCTGTTCCTCCATCAGTCGGTCCATTTGTGAACTCTTATCTCCCACTGGTCTCATTTCGGTGAAATTTTGGCACTCTGTGGTTTAATACATTTTTGTCTAAAAATCCAAATGCCGTTAAAATCGGTCAAATTATTGGGTAATTTACGTGAAGACTTAAGTGAATTTTATACTTCCCGTCGACATTAAATTGTCGTAAAACACTCACTTCATTTCAAATTTATCAGGCCTTCTGACTAACCGAGGAGGTACGAAAAGACGAAAGAGCCGCGTTGTGACGTAAGTAAACTGCTTACTTACTCCATGGTGCAGAGTCCTTCTTGAGAAGCTAATTGGTTTACAGCTAGTCAAGAAATTCCCCGCATTTCATGGAACCCGAAGGTTCATTACCGTACTCACAAGCGTCCGCCACCTGTCCCTATCCTGAGCCAACCCAATCCAGTCCACATACCCACATCCCACCTCCTGGAGATCCATCCCAATATTATCCACCCATCTACGCCTAGGTCTCCCCAGTGGTCTCTTTCCCTCCGGTTTCCCCACCAAGACCCTATACGCCCCCTCTCCTCCCCCATACGCGCCACATGCCCTGCCCATCTCA